>ERZ1026852.457-NODE-457-length-25293-cov-35.284452_pt1 | contig 25293 bp, 26 predicted proteins | sample MGYA00380156_ERZ1026852 | MGnify/ENA primary metagenome ERZ1026852 (study PRJEB33269, sample SAMEA4719792) | human gut metagenome | biome: human-associated habitat; feature: organic feature; material: feces | place: Cameroon | collected 2013-10 ...
TAGGATTTCTGGTTGATGGCATTACAAGCCTTTTTGCAAGCCATAACAACTTTTTTGTTACTGTCTGGAGTTTCTGTATTATCCAGCCAGTATTTTGAAATGGCATCGCAGACAACCTCACTTGCCACCTCGCCAAAAGAATGACCGCCCATGCCGTCACATACTATGCCCATAAATCGGTTGTGTTCTGGCATTTCCAGGACATTAAAGCAATCTTCATTATTGCTTCGCCTACCAGTCTTGCTGATTGTCGTATATTTGATTTTCATTGTCTTTTGTTTTTATGTTTATATCGTTTATGAGAAAAAGTAACCTAATGATACTCACTCAATATACTTTTCCAGACGAATTTCCATATCTGACATTTGTTTGCTGATATTGGTGATTATCGTCTTCTCGGCCTTTGCAATTCGCTTGTTTCTGAAGGACACATGGAACGTATTTAGTACCACCAGAAACAAAGTCAGGTAGAAACATTGCTCTATCAGACTCACGTTTGTCCTAGTATGCAGCAGCCATGCCACTATTCCCGTCAACACAAAAGCCAAGACGAAGTACCAACTCTTGGATGGCAGTTTGTTGTTGTCTGGCTCTTGGATACTCTGCTCCATAGCTTCTGTCATAAAACCCAAGGCTTTGTCGGGAGCTGCATTATGAAAACTCTGGAACCACATACCTTGCGCTAATACACCTTGTGGCCACTTAGCAATCTCCTTTTGCATTTTTTCTGTGAGTCGCTGCACATCCACCTTGCCGTTGAACTTGATTTGTCGTTTGGCTTCAGATAACACAATATCATGGATATCATGCCACTGGCTCTTGAATATCTCTTGTCGTTGTATTTCCATTGTGAATAGACTTTTATAATGTTGCCAATTCCTCTGCGTATGGTATGCCAAACACATCGAGATAACAGCATTTGATTTCTGATGCCATTGCCGTAAGGATGCTTGTTGTGCGTTGGCGTTCATAATCTGCATTGAAATGATTGTCGTTTATATTGCGCTCAATCTCTGCCAAACGCAATCTCTCATCTGTCAAACGTTGACGACTCTCACCACACTTGACACTCTTTACCTCATTCACCTTAATAGCGATATTGGCATTCATCTCATGCAACCGTTCATCCAGCTTGGTATGTATCTCCTTCAGAGCTGCATTTTTGCTGTCTGTAAGCATACGGTCAACCATTTCGTTTTTGCCGTTCTTGATCTGTAACCATTCAATGAGTCCACAGATGATAATCCCCCAACCGCCTGTGACGATTTGGATGACCAACCATTGCCACACGCCATTGAACACCGCCTTGCGGATAAACTCCATCCATGCAGTATGTCCTCCTGCACAGTTCCTCACAATAGCACTGGCATCGCCTACGCAATAGGAAATGACGGCTTGTAGCCAGTCTTGATCTTCTTGCTTGCCCATTTCTGGGCTTTCCGTAAGGGTATCTCCCAGACGTGAAAACAGTCCAGCCACATTGACCAAGTTAGTGTTTACACTCTGTTCCGCTTCGCTGATGGCATTTATGAGGACGGATTTGTTCGTTTCCATGAAATGATCTATCTTGTCAGAGATATAATCGGCAATGATTTGTGAGAAAGGTTGGAGCAGGCGTTTCATTTCTTCCATGCGCTCCTCCTTCGACTTGAACAGATTTATGTTACTTACTGCCAGTGAAAGGTAGTCCTTCATGCCGAAGCGTATCTTCTCATGCAAGATTGCCAAATCGACCTCCCACGTGCTATCCACACTGTCAATGGCATTGCGGATAAGCAAAGCTATGGTATTTTGAAGTTTCAGCGTGCAGTTGTCGAAAGCGGTTTCTGTAGCTTCCAGTCCAGTCTCTATCTCGTTAATGATGCGCTGGCATTCAGCCTTCTGTTCAGCAGTCATTTCTGCATTATGCTCGTAGATAGCCAGGTCTTCACGCACCTTTTCCACAGCATCATTATAGGTGCCAAGCAATGTACGGAAGACTTTTCCGTATTGTGCCACACAACGCTCATCGGTAGAAAGGAACTCCTGCAGAGCCTCTTCGAATGGAAGGAACTGACTGCGTTGTAGCTTCAGTTCTATCTTTTCTTGTGAGAGTGGCACATCTTTTTGCAGGTCTTCATCAAAGGTCATACCTTTTCTTGCATCCAAGGCTAATAACGAGGATAGTCCGAACACTCGCTTGCACATCAATGCTTCGTCCACGCTTCCGTCAGCCTTGGTGAAGCAACCTTTCACATCCTGTCGTACTCGTTCAAGAGCTTGTTCTCGCTCCACATTGGATGCTATAAGATCTGTCTTGTTCAGAATGAAGAACACATTGCCCGGATTGCCCTTGAAATTTTCATTGAAGTATTCACGGTCGGCTTCCGCAAAACCACGTTCACTACAAACATAGACGATGGCTTGCGCCTTAGCTGCAATGTCAAGTGCCAGTTCTGTTGCCACTTCCTTATCTTCCAACCCTGGAGTATCTACAATGTTAACTCCATTCTGCATCAATGGCAGTGAACATCTGATGATGGAGTAGGCCACATTCCTGAAACGAGGAACATTACCTGTAGATGCCAATGCTTCTGTATCTGCAATGCCATAGCGATAGGTCTGCATGAACTCGTCCTTGCTGATGTGCTCTATTCTGCCATGTGTAACGCTTCCGTCTTCATTTACGATGTCCTTATAATGTATCTCCACATCATCTTCTTCACAACCGAACTGGATGAATGTGAGTATGGCGGTGCTTGGCAATGCAGATTCTGGCAATACCCTACTGCCTAACAGAGCGTTGATGAGGGTACTCTTGCCAGATGTGAATGTTCCCATAACAACTACACGGAACAGCCCGTCTGTCACCATTTGTGCTTCTTCTCGACATTGGTTGGACTGAAGCATCATGCCTAAGCCTACCTCATTGTTGCCTATTACCTGTCGTTGTCCTGTCAATTCTGCCATAGTGTTGAGGGCTGAAACAAGTCTTGTATTTTTATCTTTACTCATTTTTCCTTAAAACTAATTATTGTTCACAAACAAAAGAAACTCTCAAAGTTGCGATGGTTGACACTTGTGTCCTTATAGGCTCTTCGCTGCAATATTTTGGGAATCTTGTATAGCGGTACATGACTAACCAACAGTTTGCCAAGGGTGCGGTAGAGAGTATAATTCGACCTTTCAATATACATATCAAGGGTAATTTCTCCATAAATTTCAGCATCTTTAGCATTAAAGAAGAAAGTGCTGGCAAATAGTCCATGAAGACGATTCCTACGTGCGAACTCTACTGCATTAGGCCATATTCCGATGATATTGCCATTGTGTCTGCGAAGATTGTAGGCATGTATTCTGTTCAGCACAATCTGTGGAACTCCAATCTGACAGTTTGCTAGACGATGTACCCACACAGGATCATCCAAATCACTCGGACTGATTCCAAGTACATCGTTAAAACGCTCTCTATACAGTCCATGACAATCACCATAACCAATTATTAATATGGGTTCTTCTTTGGGCGTTTGCCAGAGTAATTGTCCAATGCCACGTTCATACCATTCGTCCTCTACCACATGTACATTAGGCATATTGGCATATATGGCCTCTGCCAAGGAGGTTGATTTATCTTTAGGATGTATCACCAACATATTGCACTTCTTTGATTGTTATACTTAGTTCATATCCAACGTGATTTCCATGTCTGACTCAGAAAAATGCACTCCAGACAAGGAAAGATATGCGAGAACATTTTTAAATTCGGTAACGTTCTCTGGATATACATTGATGCTTTTGCTGTCGGTGTCTATTTCAATGCCTTTGGGAATCTTCTCTTCGATATGGGCAATAGCACCGGAAATCAGTAAAGATATTGCCTTGCTACATTCATACGACATACATATAACATCCTTGCGCATTGCATCAATTCGTACCGCAACACTAATTGCAGGGATGAACTTATGTGGAGTGTATTCGATGGACAAGGTCTTATCATCCACCTGCTTTATGGAAGGACGAACTAAGTAGTACTTCTCTACATAGTTGGACACTTCTTCGTAATAAACTGAAACTTTCATAGGCTGACTGTTTTGTTATTCAAAGGCAAAGACAGATATGCAGCGTCTGCACTTTAATGTATTGTTCTGACTGATGCCCCATTTGATTTCTATATTTTTGTTGGCAAACATGGTCAAGCAATCACTTATCCCTTCCATTTCATCCATCATCAATTCCTCTCCTTCCTTATAGGATATTGAAACAATGATATTTGAAAGTTTGTTTGAACAACGTTTCCGAATCTCTGCCATTGCATTATCTGTGAGTTTTGTGACAGAGGCATTGCCTTCATTCCTTATAGCCACTACAGGACGATGGTTTTCAGCAAATGCCTTGAAGTCATCCCAGTCAAGATTTATAAGCCCAGAATGTAAAGCTATGTCGTCGATATATGCCTTTGTGATTTGCCACTCTCTTGTTATTACTTGTATCATGCCTTTTTTGTTTTTTCTTGTAATCCTGAATTTTCTAATACCCTTTCTTCACACAGCGACAGGACTTCTTGTTTGAAGTTTTCTCTTGTAACCAACTGTTGGAGTTCTTCGATAGTCTTGCACGCATTGATGAAAATAGAATGGTTCTGTATGTAACCATCCCTTCCTTTGAACTGCAGGGTTATAGCGATTGAATATAGAGGTGGCTCTATATCCATTCGCATGACCGACACCCCCATTTTCTTGATAGGTGTATGGTTAGATGCTATATTCATTGTGGCATGAACCATCTTATCAAATGGTAATGTCTTGTCTAATTCAACAAGGAAAGTTTCATCATGCAATACTTGAGAAACAAACTTTGCATAGTTTTCCACGTTCTTCAACAAGTTCACTGTCATATTGTTGCTTATTGTAATATCTTTGCTCATCTTATTTGATTTATTTTATAATAAAAGAGGAATGAAAGTTTGATGCTCTATCACTATTTGCACCAAACTTTCTCCGACTATTTTGCATTTTTCGACCACCATTCCTTAACAGCCTTGTTGAAACGGGCATTTAGTCTGGAATACTTGGTGTCAACCCATGAGCGTTTTCTTCCGATACGTTCAGCCACTTCAATCGGTGCAGTGTCTTCAATAAAACGGAGTGTCCATACAATACGCTCTTCCTCTGTCCATTTCAATTTCTGAGGTATGGTATAAAGAAAGTCCACCACCTTCTTCTGCAAGTCTTCTTGGTTCAAGTCAACCCCTAACACATCAGCCAATGGGTTAGCATTGCTCTTGCCCTCTTGCCAAACACAGAAGTCCTTGGCAAACTCTTCTGAGACTTCAATGGCACGAGGAGTCTTGTCACGCAGAACCAGTTTCTCATATCCACGGTCACTACGGATAAGGCGGTCTTTCAAATCAGCTTCGGCTTTTTTCTGGAGTCTGTGCAGATCTTCTATTTTCAGACAGAAAGACTTCATCATCTTTTCTTCAGTATTACGTTCTACCAAAGTGGAGAAAAGGACATCCTTATACAAACCATTAGGCATTGTATCGTTCAAGATGTATTCCCACATTTCTGGTGCTATAGAAAGACCGAGAAGACGTGTGTTTCCAGCAGTACGCTCGCGTGTGACGTTGATAAGCTTCATATCTTCAAGATATCTTATCAGTTCATGTTGAGCGACCTCGGAAAGCCAACAGAAGAAACTGCTCTTGCGTGAGTATTTGTCGAGTATACTCCATGTACCTTCATTCCACAAGAAAGAATAAAGTATGTCACCAAACTCTTCTACAGATACCTCAATCTTGTATGTTTGTTTGATGTTAGCAAGTATCTTTGAACGGAAACGGCTGATATTGCATCCGTTGGTATTTGTGCTGTAGAAGAATTTCTGGGCAAACAACTGGTCACCTGATTTTAATCGGTTGATGATTTCTTCAGACTCTTCCGTGTTGGCTTCATACCATGCTACTTCACGTGTCACAATACCCCAATAGCGGAGTTCTTCCTTTTCTGTAGCAAACTCCTTATTTGCTTCCGATACCTTGCTCATTATCTTCTGAACAAGTTCTTCATCACCTATCGAGAGTGTTTTCTTCTTACTCTCAATTTCCAAACGGACAACCTCTACAAGACCGAGGATAGTCTGCTTTGCAGTAAAATCGTTTGTTCTCATATCTGTCAAAATCCTTAAAATGATACATACAAAAAACCGAACTTTACATCGGATTTTCTGATGCGAAGTTCGGTGGATTTTGACAGATTGGCTGTTCTTTGCTATGTGAACAATGTGAGCCTTATATTTTCATTGATTATCAATATGTTAGAGTTGTAGGTTTAAACATTTTAACACTAAATCAGCGCCATGATTTTTTCAGGCAAAATAATGTGTTTTGGCAGAACAGCAAGGTGGGCTTTCATGTCTTGCAAAAGGAACGGCTCTGCAGGTTCCTGCATTCTTTCGCAGGTATTTCCAATGTCTTCACGAATACTTTTCAGCACTGTGTACAAGCCTTTCTGTTGTAATACGCCTTCTGAATTGAAATTCTTTACCATGTCGGTAAATATTGTTTCTCCATTGATGCCATAAGTCATCTCGTACAGTTTTCCAAAGAGCTGCTTGTATTGGACAATGTTCAACGTATCAACCTTGTCTCCGTTTTTCTTGCGGTCTATAAGATAGATAAGATAAAGCACAAAACCTGCACTACGGCTGAAATGTACCATTAACCTCTCGTCACCTCTGCTTAGAAAGAGACGATAATGACCGTTCGTCTTTCGTGTTTTATCACTTTTTTCAGACCAACGTATCTCCAAATCCATTGACGAGACTTCCGCCAAATGTTTCGGATTGACGAAATCAGACATCTTCTCTTGCAATTTTGGTGATTGCCTTTGGAAGAACATTCGTAGAGTAGCAGGATCTATAGACTTAATGATAAATTCTATTTCTGCTTCCATCTTTGGGTCGTGCTTCTTATGACTCTTTTTCAAGTTGTCCAATAGCCGGTCATACATTTCCATGCGTTGTTTATGGGTGATGACACCCTTAATCTCCATCTGTTCCTTGAGTTTGGCGGTGGAAGATGCCATCCCAAAGGTCGGATGGATTGTATTCTCTGACAGCGCAGCGAAATAGTTGGACTGAAAACGTTTGTCTGTTATGGCATTCCTCGCAAGTTCAACGAACTCGTCTGTATTATCTTCAACAAACGAACGGAGTAATGCCGCTATATCAAACTTTGCTATGCGTTCTGCTGCATAAATCATAAGATTGATATTTTCAAACAGCTTGTCGTTGTCAGTCTTGGCAACGATAAATCGCTTCTTTTCATTGAAACCATGTGAGGCTAACTGTATGAGAAAATTGTCACCATGCTGTTCGATACGTTCCTTTATCTTGGGGTGATTTTTTAACTCCACATTCTGGACGACCTCCAGTTCATAGGTGTTGTAGTAGTCATCGCAGTCAGCAATCTGCTTAAACTGCTCCATAATGTCCACTGCACGTTTGGCTATGTCTGCCTCTGGATCGGCAATAAGATAAAGACAGTTGTCGGCAAATTGCCCTACTGCACACTGTTCTTCAATCAACTCGCCAATACAAGGCTTGTCTATAGGGTCATTATCTATGATTTTCATCTTCTTGCGCTTTTGATAGTTTGTATTTTAAGACAGCTTGCTTAATCAGATTACTGTCTGGCAAATCTTCTATTCTATATCGTACTGGCTCTTGTGGAGAATGTTCCAATTCGTCAAGCAACTGATACCAGTCTGTCTTCAGTTTCTTTTTATGTGTAAAGACGAAGGTGGGCATAATCCGTAGCACCATATTCATCATCTTTGTACCGTTCACTATTTGCTGTTCAAGATAGTGCCTTCCACATTCAACAATGTTTTCTCTTATTTTCCCATCGGGGTGAGTAATGCTGCATTTTTGTGTGGATAGTGCGTACTTGAACTTTCCTGTTGCCAAATGATGTCGCTCAGCATATAGTCCAGCGGTTAAGTCTGCTGCCAACTCCTGCATCCAGCGTTCACTGCAAAAAAGCATAAATTGGTACCTGTGAAGGGCTTGGTGAGCCATTTCATGAACGAAACACAAAGTGAAAGCATCTTTGTTGTTGATGCCCGCAGTTCTCAGCATTTCCAAGTTGTATGAAAGCTCACATTCCCCAGCTTTGTCGCCAAGCAATACCTCCGCAAAAGATTCACATTTGCCATTTATTTCAGGTACAGGCAAGCAGAAAAACGATGCCACATCAGCAATGATACGCTGAATGTCATCTTCCGTGACTTCTTCTTTGTCATAAAAGATGGCATTGAATACATTTGCTTCGTGGCGACGCATGTATTTCATCCATTGCTGATGGTCGTATGCTGGCATATTCAAAATCTGTAATACTTGTGCTGTTGGTTTAATATTTCATTGAGGTTCTGCTGTCTGAAAGCCATGAACTCATTGATTAAGTTCTGTATGGTTAGTGGAATACCCCTGCGATGCATTTCTGGAGCGATGTATTTTCCGTGTCTGATGAACAATGCTCGCAAGGTTCCTTCCGGATGGCTTGGGCTTCCGTCTGTAAGTATCAATCCCATCACAACCTTGTCAATGGCATTCATATTCCACAAACCTGCACGACATCCCATAAAAAAGTCAGGACATAATTCAGACTCCCATTGTCCATTGGCTACACCTGGAAACTGTGTGTTCTGGAGGACTCTGTGACCGCACTCATGGGTCATAACTAACGAGAACGCATCCTTGCTGTCAACTTTCATGTCAATGAGCTGTTGCATATTAAAGCAAAGGACATCATCGTAATAGCTACCCCGATCCCAGTTCACGAACATGGTCTGGCCATTCTGAGCATTAGTCAAATCTTGTATCATCCTTGGCATAGGGATGTTGAAGAAGTCACACGCAGACTTGATAGCATCATGTACGTCTGCATCGCTCAGACCAAATCGTTTAAAACGTTGTTGGCATCGCTTCAAGAAATCATCCATTGAAGGACGCTTGAAGAATTGAAATGCTGGGCTGTCGAAAATGCTTGTCATAACTTATAATTCTATACCCACTTTGTCTCTTCCCATGTGCAACCACAATCTTGGCACTTATATGTGATTTTTACACTTTTTGTTCCTTCTTTCCAAAGCGATTGGGCAGCTTTACCAGCAGCATAATGGAATGGGGTTAAACAACCTATGGCGCATATTGCAGCTCCAACGAGATTCACACCATTCTCGAGCACATTCCCATCAGCGTTCTTTATAACTTTAATCCTTGTACTTTGACAAGATGTGTTGATACATTTCATACTTGCAATTATTTAAAGGTTAGACCTTTTGCGCTTTATGAAGTGACATAGTATATCCACACTTTATGCAACGCGTACATGAAGTAGGCCTTGCACCAGGATATGCCTCTTGATACATAAAGTGATGATTGTCTCTCACATAATCGTGATTAGGACATTTTAGTCCTCTGATTTCTTTTACCATAACTTTTATCTTTTTACTATAATCAAAGAGTAAGTTTCGGATTATTTTCTATCATTAGATGGAAAAATTATCAAAGGAAAAGTTTTAATCTACAATGCCGTGTAACCACTTTGCACATTTCGCGATAACGCTTTTGTATTGTCCATAAGTTCTGTAATATTACCATGATTATAGTTATAAACTATTAAGGTAGTGGGTAATAAGAACATGTGATTCATGAAGTAGGAAATTCTGCTTCACACAATTGAAGACATTGCTCGATAGACAAACAATGACTTTCAATGTGGTCTAATACAATTTCTTTAACTAAGTTTGCCACGTTTTGTTTGAATGTATCGAAGTTTTCATTCATAAGTCATATATTGTTCGAAATCATCCTAAACCTAATTTACCTTTTTCTTTTTCTACCGAAACTTCAAGTTCGGTCATTTTATGCTTCCAATCAGAAAAGAGTCGGTTAAGTGTTTCCATTTTCTTATTTGAGAAATCAGCAATGTCATTAAGTGTTGTTTGGTATAGATTATTTACCATGTAAGACCACATCAGTATTGAAGAATCGTTCTTGTCATTTGCTTTCTTCAATTCTTCTCTACAATCATTAATCTTATCTTGAAACTTTGAATATGCTTTTCTATTAGGCATTTCTATTTCTGTTAGAACATCTATAACAATTCGAGGATTGCTACTAATCAATTGAGGAGTTGGTAATTGATTTTCAATGTCCTCTATTTGTTGCTCGTACTCAAAGACTAAAGCATCATATTTCTTTGCTGAATACCATATTGACTTTTTGATTTGAGAGACACCTTTTCTCATTTCAACAACTTCGTTTACAATAAACTGGTATAAAATAAAAGCTATCTGTTCTGCAACAGAAGAGCAGTCTGAAATTGGTATGTCTTCAAGGATTTCGGATTCTTTAAACTCTTCACGTTTATTTTCTGCAAAAGTCTGAATTGAAAACAACGTGTCTTTGCTTTTTTCTTCTGTTTCGTTCTTCATCTGATAATACCCTGTTTCATAAGCCTTAATAGCGTTATCCAATGGTATCCTTTTGGCCTTATTTGTTGCCATTCTTCCTCCCATAGCTCCGATTACAGCACCAATACAACCACCTATCGCAGTCCCAATAGGACCGAAAAAACTACCAATTATGGCTCCACCTTTAGCTCCAGCCACACCTCCAACGCCAGCACCAACTGCATCCAATGCGATATTCTTCAAAGATGAAATATAATCAGTCTTGTCATCAGAAAGCAACTGAAACTCTCTAAAAGAAGACAATGCAATTGTTACGACGGGTATATGTCCTGTTACGTCAATATCTGAAGCATTTGTCAAATCACCAATACTTGTGCTCGCTTCAACAGCCGCCCCCATATTACTACCTATTTCTGATAGTGAATTGACGAGTTCATGCGTTACATCATGTACTCCAAAAACTTCTAAGGCACCATGCTTAATCGGGGTTAATAACGCATCTGATATTTGGTGATGTTCCAACGCCTTTGCAACAGACAACATCTGATAATGATTGAGATGTACCATACCATGGATGAATTTCTCTAATCCATCCATAGTGGGAATACTCCAAATGTTATCTTTTACTGATTCTAAAGCATTACCAAAAATTGCATGACCGAGATTTTGAGGTAATACTTCAGCTATAGCCTGCAACGATTGCCCGATTTGAGATGTAGGTAACAACGAAAGAATTACTTGTTCCGTACCAACAGTAGCCAATGAATGGTCTTCAAAATAGCTTGAAAGTTTATTAAGGATTGATTGCGTGTCATCATAAGAAGAGACATACTCTGGTGTGGGAATATCCAAATTTTCAACATTTATGCGGACTTCCTCTAAGTTGACTTTTAATTCTTCAATCCGGTCAAACTCATCTTCTAATTCTGAGGTTTCAACAGGAATAATTTCTGCTTTGTTAAAGAACTCATTAATAGATCTCTCAAATTTTCGTTTAGAAAAATAGCATCCCGTACATATACCTAATGCTATGATTGAAATTGTTGAAATAAGGATAAACATGTAAAATCGATTTTAAAATCTTTAGGTACTTACAATGAGCTATATAAAAATACCAGTATGTATTTAGGGCCAATCAGACCAGAGCCCAACATAAGGATCCCATTCAGGTTCACTATTATCAATTCTTACTGCAACAAATTTATCAATGTACGTTATATAATCAGTTTCAGACAATAAATCTTTATAATGTAATCTATAATCTCCGTCTGTATTTTTAAGACTAAATTCATTCTTGAACGCCCAATATTTTACTAATTCATAAGCGTCATTTAATTTCTTGTGCAATAAAGATATTTCATAACATAAGGTGTTGTATTTTATTGCTTTAGTAGTACCATTAGCTACAACTGAATCAAATCCAGAATCAAATATCTTTAATGCAGAATTTTCCATATGCACCAATGCACTTCTAATTTGATTTTCTGTTTCTGCGTTGTCCAAATACAAGTATGCCAATTCCAACTGTTTTTTCGCCTCAATTGGAAAGTATTCAACTCTTGAACTCTCTTTTATATAATATTTTGCAGCAGAAGCAATTGCTGTTACCGCCATTGATGTTAATCCCATATTTAGATTGTTTTCTATGTCTTATGTAATCTTTTTACTACACTTCATTTCCACAGTATGGACATTTTTTTACCCCTGCCGGAATCTGCATGTGGCAAGCACTGCACTCTGATGATGTATTAGCGTTAAGAATATCTTGGTATTCTCCACTTTCATACCATGTGAGTAATTCTGCAGCACGAAGTACAGTCCAAGGATGTGAACTTCCAGCAATAGTCAATGTCTTGATAGCCTTGTCTGTGAATCCACTGAAAGATTGTTTGAATTCGGTTGCTTGCTTAATGAAGGCATCCTTGTTCATATTCTCAAAATACTTGATGGGAAGACCTGACATTTTAATGATACCGCTAATGGCAGCGTCAATGTCTTGACAAGCTAATAGACCTGCTCTGTCTGCGGTAAACTCCGACATACGAATCCAATACATCAAAGCATAATAGATAGGAGTTGTAAAAGAACTTACCACAGGTATTTGGCTAATGGCACTATTAAAAAGTTCACCCATTGTGTGATAGATAACATGCCCGCTCTTTATGTGACCACACTCATGACCTGCCACATAGCGAAGTTCATCCTCGCTAAGCAAATCTATGGTACCACTATTCAATACCAAGATAGTATCTTCTTTATAGCCAGTGGTGTAACCATTGATGTTATATCCCCATTGCGTGTAAAAACGAGGGAGTGGTCTTACGTCAAGCGTATCTGCTACATCATGCACCAAGTCATAGAGCTCTGGGCATGATTCTCTTGTTACAAGGAAATTCGATCCCTGCAACTCGACAATATGCCATTTGATATATGTCCAGTTCAAGAAGAAATTTACCACCTTGTCAAATCCAGGCAAAGCCTTTAGCGCTTTTAAGGCTGTCTTATCGAAGTCGTGTTCGTATGATTTAGAATCAAGTCCGAACAAAGTTTTCTTTTTATTCATAATTTCGTTTGTTTTCAAGTTCAGTAATTCTTTTTTCAAGTTCTTCGATGTGCTTACTCATTTGCACATTCCTTCTTTCCATGCCTCTGATGTAATCCCATATTTTTTCAATATCTTCGATTTTTGGGGTGTTCGTCATTGCATGCAAAGACAGGATAGGTTTTCTGTCTGCTGCATCTTGCCGCGTGTGTGGCTTTTCTTGCTCTACATTCATGCTTGATGCATTGGTTCTTGCATTTGTTTGTTCTTCTATAGCTTTGAAAAGCAGATTACCTGTTTCATCAAAACAGACGTTTACCTCTCTCTTAGTAATGTTTTGCTCTTTGAAGGTCATCTTCAAGTCACAAGGGCAACCTACAACAAGCATGCGTACACGTAAGGGGTAGCTTACGCAGAGTGATATAGCTTCGCCACACTCTATAATAGAGTTGAGAAGCGATGTCAATCTATCATTATCACAACGCAAACCATTCTCATTTAAGTCGTTTACGAACAGTGTTCCCAAAAATTCCAAGAACTGACAATAATTGTTGCGTATATGTTCAGCTAACTTATCTAAGCTCACCAAATCATCTTCATCACCTATAAACATCATATTGAAAGGTGACTGCCGGCCATAGACATCCTTAGGACCTGGTATATCTCTAATGGCAAGAGCATAATTTTTATAATCAAGTCGTTTATATAGGATTTTATATCCTCCATGAGACATCAAAACTCTTGCTTCTTTGGGATAGTTATAGTCAGGCGTAGCATCAGACAATGCGACAAGTTTAGGCAATTGTCTTTGATGTTCTATCTGTTCCTTTAACACTTCATCGTTTGGATTCTCTTCCAAAGATTGCTCATGAACAGCCAACAAGGGTAAAAAATATTTTGATGTAACTTTCTCCTTAGTATTGCCTACATAGAAGTCCTTATAGCCACCATGATTGTAATATGCATAGTATCTTATCATACTTGTATTTCGTTTATAGCATGTAACTTTGACTCTTTAACAGTTTCTATCCCATCAAAATTTTGCTTGATATAGCCACCATCTTGCAACTTTTTTGTAAGAGAAAGCATTTGTTCCAATGTTATAGTACCAAACTTCTTTTCAAGATACTTAGATGTAAAGTACGTAACAGCAACTCCGGCCAAACCAAATACGCAACTTGTTGCAATTGCTATTCGTTTTCCCCATTTCCATTTGTTTTTTTTCTCTTTTAACTGCTCTACATCTTTGGCAAAAAGAACTTTTGCAAGGTAAAATTGCAAGATGTAATATGCCAATTGATCACAATGTTTAGGCTCATATTTTTTCCCAATAGTCGTAAACCATGAATTGGGAACCATAAGAGCCGAATGTTCTCGAATAACAGCGTTGTTGTCTTCTTGAAACTTATGTTTGGTCAAGTCAATGTTTTCAATTGTTCCATCTTCAAATCTGACTTGCGTCTTTTTGTTTATTATAGCACACCTTCTTTGAATTTTTCCATTGAGTACACAAGACATAGCTTTTGCCTGTTCTTGGAAAATAATATTTCCAACTGTTTGCACAGGCAATATATCGACCTCTACATTATTGTATTTAGACAATGCTTGAAGAGTTGGGGCATAGACTGTTTTAACCCGTTGAACAACATTACCAATGTTTCCCTCTTTTGCCCATTTCTCACATTTGAGGGGAACAAATATGACGAGTTTAGCATCGGAACCTTCTTTGTCATCCAATTCGGTCAAAAACGTATGAATGTCATTGACGTGGTTATAAGAATTGTTGATCGCTTCGTTGCACAATTTGTTGCTGGAGTTGACAGCTTCCATCAAATTCGGTGTGTCTATGGCTATCAAGAAAACATCGTATTCCCTGACTTTCTCACGAACTTCTGCATCATGTTGCCGTCCCATGTCATAGTACTCACCACTGACATCAGAAAACAAAATATTCATTTTACTTTCTGTTCCAGGCACGCTGAATTGTAGCATAAAATCTTCAAATTCTCCTGATTTACTATCGTCAATAAGATAGGTCTTGCCGTATGAGGTTAGCAAATTCCATTTTAAAGATTCTATGCTTTTAATAAGTTTCAGACTGGCAGGCTTGCTCTCTGTCACATCTTTCACTTCAACGATGTCCTTGACTGTCCCATGGGTCATGGTCTCAATCAAGCCGGCCAACATAGAGGTTTTCCCAGTACGTTGACCGCCCATCATTAATACTTTCAAGATATCTGCCATAATGCAAACTATTTATGACAACAACTTGCAATAAACGCACCGACAAATAATCCTGCAGCACCAGCTGCTATCATGCCTTTTTTAAAAGTTGCATTCTTCTTGCGTTCTTCTTTCAATTCCTCCGCAATAGAAAGAATCTGCTTTACCAATCTATCAGGATTTTCTTTTGATAATATCTCAATTTCCTTTACTGACGTTATTTCCATTGTTCCTAACTTTTGTTCTGTTATGGCTTTTTGTTCTGTTATACCTTCTGGCAAGACCAACAGTGCGACATTGCCAATTTGGGCATGGATGGATTTTCCTCCATTCATTGTTGGCAAAATGGTTAAAGAATTGTTGGCTACAACAGCCTTTACCCAAGCGTTGAATTTTGCAAGTTCAAATTTCAAACCATTTACATCAATATCCATAAAGAGGTATTTTGACAAAATGGTTTCAACGCCTTTTATGTTGCAAGCAAAATATGTAGCAAGGATATTCAATACCTCAACATCATGCTTTGTATCACCTGTAATAACAAGCATAAAAGGTACTGTTCGTCCATGCTCATCTTTGGTGTTGGCTGAAATGTTTCTCAAAGCCAAAGCATAATAATCTCCTTCAAGATGTTTGTAGATAAGTTTATATCCTGCATGTGAAAAAAGAACTCTTGCAGACGCTGGGAGATGGAATGGCTGCTCAGCTGACAACTGTTGTATCTTAGGAAGATCTTTTTGTTGGTCAAATAGCTTTGCTGCATCTTCATCTGTCTTTGCACGTTCTTCCAAGACAGGCAAAAGAGGCAAGTAATAAGTAGCCTCTTGTTTGTCTTCACTTGTGCCGAGTATAAAATCCTTATACCCACCCACAGAATAATAAGAATAATACCTTAACATAATCAGAAACGTTTAATGATTTCTATTCCATCACCAGTGTCCTTTATCAAGCCACTGCGTTGCATTCTGCCAATAATCTGTTTAAGCTCTTCGGTATTCATAGTACCAAATATGCCACGGATCCGGTCGATCATATCTCTCAGAAAATCGTAAATCCATCCGAGTAATCCTCCATGTTGAACTTTAGCCTCTGCATCCATTAGCTTCATCAACATGAAGCGAATAATGTGCAATGGAAGTTGGTCGCAATTCCTTGGAGCGAAACTGCTGTCATGTGGATTGATTTGATACCATGAATACGGACGTTGAAGTGTTGTCCCATTGATAACTGCTTCACCGTCTTCTACAACTGTTTCACCAGGCATTGGGAGATCATTTTCTCCATCCTCTTTTCTTACGGTTTCATCATCTATCTTGCAACAACGTACTGGTCCATCAATACTATTGTATATATACGCTTTACGGAATTCTGAAAAAAGAATATTGCCAGATGTCTGCATTGGTATCACACAGATGTTCATCTTCTCGTATGCAGAGAGATTCTTGATGTGTGTGACATATACCTCCTTGATGCGTGCTGTCACCTTGTTTAAGCCGTTTGGTTCTTTTGCCCATTTCTCGCATTTTAGTGGTACAAACACAACCATTTTTGCATCTTGTCCCTCTTTATCATCAATGTGGGTCAAGAAGTTCTGAATATCTTGCACTCTATTTGTTCCAAGGTCTATAGATTCTGGACACAAATCTTTGGTTGATTCATCTACACTACCCATCAGGTAAGGAGTGTCAACAACAATTACGAACACATCGCAATTTTTGATATACTCTTCTGTCTCTTGGGCATGAGATCCTGATGCTTCGAAAAACTCTCCTGCTGAGTCACGGAACTCAATATCCATTTCTCTCCTTGTTCCGGGAATTTGAAGATGGAGTTTGTATAACCAGAAGTTAGATGTCGGATTTTTATCAACAAGGAATATGTTGCTGTTGTCTTTATTAGACTCCAACATATTCTGTAATTCCAAAGTCTTGTCATTCAAAGAGTCTTGCGTTTCAAACCCTTTTGTTTCTAGAACTGTTCTATCAGATACGGTGAAGTAGTCTTTTACTTGACCGTTCTTCATCTCTTCAAAAAGGCTTGCCAATGCTGATGTCTTTCCACATCGGCGGCCTCCCATCATTATTACTTTTAAAGGCTCTGCCATATTTTCGTCTTTAGTTGATTTTTATAATTGAATTTGTTGTCAAAGGAATGAAACCATTTTTGTTGTAGATGACAAAGCGTGTCAACTTTTTCATCTCTTCAAAGAATTTGGAATCATTCTTGATGAATGAGTAGATAGAATCCATGAAACTATCAATGAGTCCTTTCTTTTGTTTCTTTTGCCACTCATAATAGTTTGTGACGTATGTCAGCAAATAGTAAAGTGGCTGAGGGCAGAACAAAGGTTTATATTCGGGTTTTGCCTCCCAGGATCTAAACACTGCTACCTTAGACACGTCACCGGGTACATTACTGTTCTTCATCGAATCAAACTCTATACCACCTAAAGTTATGATAGGAGTGACGAAACTGGCAATGTTGTTTTGTCCAAAGAAATCGGTTAATTCTTTATAAGTATCCTTGACTTTCTCTGAAACTTGCGGCAACTTTCCATCATGTAAGTATCTTTCACATTTCAAAGGGACGAATAGTACGAGTTTGTCCTTAACAGCCGCTACATTGTCTTTGAGATAATGAGTGACAATATCCACCTTGTTCTTTTCCGCATTGTATCGTCCTCCTTCTTCCATCAAATAAGGTGTATCAACAGCTATTAGGATAACTGTTGCGTTGGCCATAAAGTTGTATATTTCTTCACGGTCACTCTTGATGGTGGAGGTTAAATACTCTCCAGGAAAATCTCTGATAGTAAGTCTTATAGACTCAGAACGACCTGCCAATCCCAATCCAAACTGGAACTCAGAAATTGTGTTAGAAGCAGGCAAGTTTGAAGCATTCTTCTTAGCTACAGCATCCACCAACATTGTATGGTAGTCATTCAGCATGTTGGTATTGCTGTCAAGTGCCTTCAAGTATATAGATGAACCTTCGCATATCTGAGATTGCGATTCATGAAAGATAGAAGTAAGTACTGTAGTTTTACCCACAGAACGTGGTCCCATCATACAGATACTTAAGGTCGGAGTAGCGTCGGACGAATTCCTCGTTATTATCTGACCTATCTTATCGAATAACCCCATAGTACTTTATAGTTTAAAGATGAATGAATTCTTCTTGCAAAGATTTGTTATTGCGGCACTTTCCTCATTCCAACTACCAAAGGCTTCCTTTTCCTGCATCATTCCTGCGAACTCGTCACGCCAAATAGCCATGCGGTTTTCCGAATAGAAGTTATACAGTTCTTCAGACATGTGAGTGTCTGTATCGTCTACCAACAAGTCTCTGAACATACTGGTACGAGCATAGAACGAATGACTTGGAATCAGAGAGAAGTCATCACGCCACTTGCGCATTTCTGTTTGGATAGCTGATGTGCGGCTCACAATCTCGCTCCAAATCTTCTTGGCTTGTTGTGCATCAGGTATGCCTGTCAATGGAGACATGGTTTTGAATGCTGGGCTATGCTTGTCAAGCGTGTCAAGACAACGTGCCACATTGTATTCCATCAATCCTTCAATGCTTATTTGATAGTCAAGGACAAAATTGAGCATGTAATTCATGTGCGGATATGCCTCCTTATCTACTTTCTCAGAAATGAATGCCTTCAGCCATTCTTGTGAAGCACCATCCTCCACAGCATAATTCTGCAAAGGAATTCTTCCCAATCGTGCATTCTCATAGAGGATATTGATGATAGAATCTTTCAATTTGTTTTGGAGTGGTAACAATACGTCTGTAGTTACTTCGTCAAATGCTGCATAAATTCTGTTACGGAAAATGTTACAGTATTTTTCAAGCAAGTCGTTGGTAGCTTTTTCACCTTTCTCCACATCCACAACAATTATGTCTGGACGATCTATCAACTTTGTCAGTTTGTTGATAACCTCATCTATCTTCTCTTTTACCTCTGGGCAAGGTTTGTCCTTTTCTGCATAGTACTGGTTATCCAAAACCTTCAACTCTTTTGAATAGGTCAAATCCGTTTTGTATAACTCACGAAACTTCTTCAGTTCGTTAGAGCCTTGTTTCATGCTGCCAGAAACAACCTTACCTACGGCATCTGACAACAACTTATACTCTTGATAAAGTAATTCGTTTGATTTGTTGGCTTCTGCTACAAGGTTGGAATCTATATCATCAAGATTGTTGGTGATAAGATCCAATAGTGGGCTTATCAGGCGGTTATTAACCTCGTCTGTATCGATGGCATTGATGTCTATCACATCTGCCACAGGCTTGGATGTCATGGTTTGGAAACTTGACTTCACCTGTTGCATAATAGCAGGAACTACTTCTTTGTTGTACCCTTTGCCACTTTCAACACGGTTCAATACATAATATATCCAACGCTGTGGTTCGCAGTCTGAAAGTCTGCGTCCAATCTTTTTCAAGACCTCAACCTGCTGTTTGTTGAACGAGTCGCCATTAGCCTGAGGCTTGAATACATCGACTGCGGCATCACAATCCTCACGCAATACTCGGAACATTTCATCTTCAATACGTTCTGCATTTGATGCATCTCCCATACCAATGGTGTCAACCAATACAATCTTTGAATCTCCAATGCGAGGGTCAACAAAGCGTGTATAGATATTAACTGATTTTACAGCTATATATTTGTAGTAGTTCTTTTGCCAAACTGCAATTTTGTTGCCTTCGGAATTCAGTTTCTCCTTTTGAGTAAACAAAGAAGGATTATCACCTGTAGGTATAGAATCGAATTCTTCGTACTGAGACACATGCTGAATTATCTGGTCTTCATCAGAAGTTATTACCTTTCCATGTCCTATCAATGTTTCATAAACATCAATATGGTCAATGAATGCATCTTTGAATTTGTTGAACTCCAAAGATAGTTGGGGATCATCACAAACAAAGCCTGACAAATCAATGTATCTCAAATCATTGAGACTACTAACTGTGAAAGACTTGTTTGGGAAGAATGTTTGAAGTTTTTCTTGTACGATTTTTAGGAATGCTTCATGGTCATAAAACTCTATATGAACTTCCAATTCCTTATCCACATTGTGTATCACAGATACGGCTCCAGTACAACTTGTACCACTATATGCAGGAATCACTTTATTGTTGAGTCCTGAGATAGACTGAAGAAAACAACTCTTTCCTTGGCGTTCATAGCCAATAAATGCTATTTGTACAGCATCACGAGAAAAACGTTTTTTCAAGTTCTCCAAAGTCTGGAGTTGTTCGGTCAACAACCGCTTAACCTCAGAAGTTGACACCGCCATAAAGCGTGCCTCCATTGTAGGATCAGCTTGAAGCATGATATAATACGAACCTTGCTTCGTATTTATTTGGTGTGAAACCGTGTTTATTACAGAGTCAAGATTTTCAACCTTGGCTTTTACCTCTTTCAAGAAGGTTATTTCCTTCTCAATCTGTGGCAGACGAGTAAGCTTACGCTTGTCTATAATCTGCTGTATTTGTTGGTTTATTTGTGACATAATAAATGTAAGATATAATATCTTTGTTGTATTTTGAGTCTATAATTTTACAAGTCTTAATAAAAAGGAGTGTTTAATTGCAAAAAATCCATACACAAAGGACACCAAACATAATATGGGTCGTTTGTTCCGAAGGTCGGTGTTTTGTGAGTTGGACATCCTTCATAATAGCGTCTGCTATAATCTATTTTTATACCTTTGGATTCAAACGGAAACATTGTTTTTGTTATGGTATTGATAGACGACACATCTCCTAACATTCCTAATTTTACGAAAGAAGTGATTGCTTGCATCCTTCTGACTTGTGGAGTTTCCATTGTATCTTTTAAGTTATCTATCGCATTTTTGCCTAATTCGACTCCGCTTTCAACAGCATCTCTCAGTATGTCGAATATATTTTGTTTTGTCTTAAATTCATTCATGCATAGGTGGAATTGTGCCCGATATTATTATTCATTGCTTTGTACTGTTAGTCTCAAAACATTGAAAATATAGTAATAAAAAGGGCTTTTTTAAGCTAAAAAAACAGTTCTATAGAATTACAGTGTGAGTTATACTCACACTGTATTAAAGGATAGCGATTAGTCGTCATCGTCATCAGTATGAGCTTTTTCCAAAAGTTCTCCTGCAATAGCATGTCCAACAGAAGTTGCTGTGTTTATCACCGTTTTTTTAGCGCCGAGGATTATTTCCTCTGCGTCACCCTCAATAACTCCTTTGCCCATTTTAAATACGCCTTTAGCAATTCCCAAAAGTCCCATAGTAACTAAAATTTTAAATTATACAATATTTCAATGATTTTACTTATCCTTATTATCGAGCAATCAACCTGTTTTAATAAGATTAAATTGTACGCATCTTATAGGTTATATGCTTTTAGATAACTTAAAATCTGATCTGTGATGTCTTTAGCTAACTTATCTTGTGATACATTCGCTATACATGACAATTTTATGTTGTCAATAAACCATCCTGCAATGCAATAAGTTAGATAGTGGTCATATTCATAGAATTCACCAATTCCTAAAGATTGGTTAAACTCTGATATATCAGAATAAATACGTCCACCTCTACCTAACAATTCTATATAGGTATCTGTCAAGTCATATGTATGTTCATAATAAATCATATTAATTCTTTCAGAATAGCTTTCTCCTGTATAGCCATAATTTGCAAGATGGTTTTCTACATCTTTAAGAAGTTGATATGTTTTATGTTCTATCTCATTTTTTAAAATACCTTCGATACCTTTGATGGATTTCTTCAATGAGATTTTTACTTCAGGTGCACAATTTCCAGAATCAACAAAAACGTTAAAATCAGAAATGAGCGAATTGGTTGTAGAATATACTTTGCTTAGTTTATATACTCCATCCATAAAGTCAGCTATGCTACCTTTACTCATACCATTTATAATTTGTGAAAATCCTTTTATAGAATTTTCTGGTATAGACTTTATAACTACAAAATAACCAGCAGCAGTTGCTACCGTCATGCCTGTTGATACTGTCGCAGCTATACCTTTCGTTGCTAAAAGGTATGAACCATATTTCATAATTGCAGCTTTTGCTGCAGCACTCTTCGATAGAAATAAGGCACCTTTGAATGCCATTATTACAGATGTTGTTATTATTGGCATAGTCTTAATATTTAGTTGTCAAACTCAAAATCATCCCTGTTGAGGAATATTATGCAATAAAATATTTATTACATGTTGCATTTGTACATTTGTAAATTTTCTTTCCTATAACTTTATATGTTGTTGACAAAGCTAATGCCGCTGCTAGTCCCAATATAGAGAGTCCTAAGCAAGAAGCATATGTTATTAATAATTTCACAGTTGGTGATCCAATACATACAACGTACTCTTTTCTTCCACAATGCGGACAAATCATAATGTTAGAAAATTAAAATGTTTACACTTCCCATCACCAATCCCAGCAAAGCACCCAGCCATACAATGGCTTTGAGTTCTTTGTCCATGACTTGAAAGATGAGTTTTTCAGTCTCGTTTACGTCCATTTCTTTGATACGTTCCCGAACAATCTTGCTGATGTCAATAGATTGAAGAATCTTTGGTAGATGTTCGGTAATGATACTTCGATATATGGACTCTATAGTATTGACTGCTTGAGCCAACTGTTCTTCATGCCCTTCAAGCAAATTGCTTACAGACTTGCTTAGGAAGTTGTCAACTTCGCCACCAATCATATTTGATACTATCTCCTCGCCATTGTCACGAAGCATTGTGTTGATGTTTTTGGCAAGGAAATGTTCGGCTGGTTCACGAAGCATACCCAAGAACTTGGCAACGATATTGCCGCCAAACAGTCCTGCAGCCATACCACCAAAACCACCCAATGCACCACCAATACCAGAAAGCAACTCTTGCGCTCCATCAATGGTTAGCTTTTGTGCCACATGGTCAATGGCGATGTGGGCAACCTTTTCTCCAACGGAACTGTCAGCCAACTTCTCGTAAGTCTGCTTGGTGATGCTTTGGTTGATGTTCTGTGAAATGGTATCAATTTCTTCTTTTGACAGATAATGTCCTAAGAACTGCGATACCGTCTCGTCGTTTCTCTGCTGTGTGGCGATAAACTCCTCAACCGCAGAGCGAACTTTTCCAACCATATCCTCAGACAGAAGATATTTTCCCAATACCTCCTTGTTCATCAGATTCTCGCTGATAACACCACCAACAGCTTCAGCGATTCGACCTTTCTCCTTTGGAATAATTCCAGGTGTAAAAGGAATGTGAATTCCGAATATATACTTTGCGGTATGAGGACGGAACAACATTCGTATAGCGATGTCATTGGTGATGTAACCAATCACACCTCCCAATAATGGTGCTATTATATAAGATAATTCCATATGTATATTTCTTTTAATCTATAAAGAGTAGACAAAGAGGGTAAATCTTTCATTCCTTTCATAAATTATCCTCGAATGGCTATTTTTTCCATAAAATCGTTGGGAATATATGCTGTAACAAATGTCCCCAATCCATCTATGTCTATTGCGACTCGCTGTTGTCCTGAGGCTCTTGCAACTCTGCCTATCACACCTGTAAAATCACCATTTATGACACGTACTAATTCGCCACTCTTGTAATGAACACGTTCCTTTGGCATCATACCACTGTGCTCACTTGGCACACTAGTAGCATTGATGAAATTTTTCATTTCATTGTCGGGGATAATCATAGGAGGGTTAAGACCAGTCTCTTCTACAATAGGTTTTGTCTTGTCGGTGTAGTATTTTAGATAGGATGCTGTGCGAGCTGGCTCCTTTACAAATTCAAGAGACTGCTCATAAGTCATATACGCAAAAACAAGGTTGGGAAGAAGAGGCTGTTGAACAAGCTTCTTCTTCCCATTTATTTCTTTTTTGACCACAGTCATCGGGATATATGTCTCGATGTCTTTTTTTTGAAATTCCACACATGCCAAGGCTGCGCGTCCATATGTGGCACGAAAGACGTACCAAACCTTCTTACCACTTGGCACACAATCCAAGGACACCCCTGTATGGGAGTTCGCTGCATGATTGCTTTGAACTTCGGGGGAGGTGCAAGAGGTAAGTCCAGCACAGGAGGGATTATTACCGCCTCGTCGGGTGTCAGCATTAGGCAATGCTGGCGTATGCTTCTTAGATTCTTTGTTCATAATCTAAGGATCTGTCCCTTTACAAACGTTTAATGCGCTGACTAAATGTTTAGTTCCCCAGTTGGTGTATTGTTGATGTTAATGGTTAACTATATATGTTTTCCACTCGTCAAGCGGTTGTTATAGGTTTGTTAAATAGAAAGTCCGAAACGAAAGTACAAACATTTTTTTGATAATCCGCAACTTTTCTCCAAGAATCGGACAAACTTTTTAAAAATATTCTCAATATAAATGAAAAACGGCGTCAGATTTGTTATTTCCGAATATTTTGCGTACACCAATTTCATAAAAACATTAAACGAATATTGTTCCATCAGACTATGCTATCGCATGAATACTTCCGAGATTTACTGAAATTATTGTGCAAAGGTATTTGTTATGCCTTATCGCTTTGCAAGGTCAAGGCTCTGCTTGACTTCCAAAATCTCCACGCCTATGGAGCGTATTTTGGTGCCAAACCTTGCATCAATGTGCATAACACCTTTTTAATGTTCATTCTTGTCTTTTCGATAAATTGCAGTTTAAGAGCCTCTATAAAATGTTTCAGAATGCCCTAAATAGGCATTGGCTTACGTATATTTTACCAATGGTGCTTTTTGCTTTCATGTTTCATTTTTATGTTTCAATTTATTGATTATCAATTCTTTTGAAGGCTGAAACATACGACTTTTATGTTTCATTTTTGGTTTCAATGTTTCATTCTAAAAAACACTGTGGGAGAAAAACAAAAACACTGTGGGAGCGATTCAAAACCTCTGTAGGAGCGATTCAAAAACACTGTGGGAGCGCTTTCACGCTCCCACAGTGTTTTGAAAAAGTAAGCGTATCCGCGATGCTAGTATATATACATCAAAAAAATATCGCTCAAGTTT
>ERZ1026852.468-NODE-468-length-25020-cov-65.313719_pt1 | contig 25020 bp, 18 predicted proteins | sample MGYA00380156_ERZ1026852 | MGnify/ENA primary metagenome ERZ1026852 (study PRJEB33269, sample SAMEA4719792) | human gut metagenome | biome: human-associated habitat; feature: organic feature; material: feces | place: Cameroon | collected 2013-10 ...
ATCACACTCTTAGATGGAGTTCTGAAAAAAAGAATCATACTATTTCTCTTTTTATTATGTTAATGTATTTATTTTTCTTTCGGTTGCAAAGATAGCGCTAAATTTTGGAAATACAAAGCCTTTGCTCGTATTTTTATAGTTAGTTAATGCTTTCCCCTTGTAAAAAACTACAAAATATTGATTTTGTGGTTAAAAATGTCTAAAACGCTTTGACAAATGATGGTTATTCGGGTCTAATAAGTAACTTTGCACCGTGAAAGCGTGTGTAACATTTAAATGTGTATTTAATAACTGAAAATAAAAATAAAGGAATATGAAACAGACTAAGATTTTTGCAATGGTTTTGATGGCAGCAGCTTTGTTGACAACAAGTTGCGCTAGTAAGAAGGATCTTCAGAATTGCCAGACAGAAAACAGAGAGTTGACTGCCAATTACCAAGATACAAAGGAGAAGTTGGCTGCTACAGAGGCTAGTCTCGCTGCAGCTCAGCAGCAGCTTGCTACTGCAAAGAGCGACTACGCTAAGTTGCAGAGTGCTCTCGACAAGAGTTTGACAAATGCTAATCAGAACAACATTAGCATCGAGAAGCTCGTTGACCAGATCAATGAGAGCAACCAGTACATCCGTCATTTGGTTGAGGTGAAGAGCAAGAGTGATTCTCTGAACATGGTATTGACCAATAACCTGACCCGCTCACTCAGCCGTGAGGAGATGAAGGAAGTTGACGTTCAGGTATTGAAGGGTGTGGTTTACATCTCTTTGGCTGACAACATGCTCTATCAGAGCGGTAGCTATGAGGTGAACAGCCGTGCTAAGGAGACTTTGAGCAAGATTGCCAAGATTATCCAGGACTACAAGGATTACGATGTACTCATCGAGGGTAACACTGATAACGTGCCTGTAAGTACAACAAGTGCCAAGATGAAGAACATCCGTAACAACTGGGACCTCTCAGCTCTCCGTGCAGCTTCTGTTGTTCAGTATCTCCAGGACAACTTCGGTGTTAATCCTAAGCGTATGACTGCTGGTGGTCGTGGTGAGTACAACCCTGTTACAACCAACAATACAGAGGTTGGCAAGCAGCGTAACCGTCGTACCCAGATTATCATCACTCCTAAGCTCGATCAGTTCATGGACTTGATCGACAAGGCTCCAGAGGATTCTCAGAAGTAATCTTGGTAGATTATGAAGAATGAATAATCAGGGCTTGCACATCATTGCGTCCTGATGTATATGATAGAAGGCACCAATGGGTTTATGCTCATTGGTGCCTTTTTTGTATAAATATGCATGAATTATAGAAGATGGCTTAGAAAAAGCGTGTTTTGTTGTCATTTTGACAGAAAATATCTTAATTTTCTTTCTTTTATCAAATCTTTTTCGTAATTTTGCAGGCAAATTATTAATTAGACATGAATTGTTATGGAAAAGATTAAGATGACGACTCCATTGGTAGAGATGGACGGTGATGAGATGACAAGAATCCTTTGGAAGATGATCAAGGACGAACTGATTCTTCCTTTCGTTGACTTGAAGTCTGAGTATTATGACTTGGGTTTGCCTTATCGCGATCAGACCAATGACCAGGTAACCATTGACTCTGCTGAGGCTGCCAAGAAATATGGTGTAGCCGTGAAGTGTGCTACCATTACCCCTAATGCCCAGCGTATGGACGAGTATAAGCTCCACAAAATGTGGAAAAGTCCTAACGGAACAATCCGTAGCATCATGGACGGTACCGTGTTCCGTGCTCCTATTACCATTCCTAGCATTCACCCATGTGTGAAGAACTGGGAGAAGCCTATCACTATCGCCCGTCATGCTTATGGAGATGTATACAAGAGCGTGGAGATTCGTGCCGATGAACCGGGAGTAGCTAAACTCGTGTTCGAGGGTAAGAGTGGCAAGAAGCAGGAGGTTGAAATCCATAACTTCGATGGCGCTGGCGTTATTCAGGGTATGCACAATACCGACAAGAGTATCCGCAGCTTTGCTCACAGCTGCTTCAAGTTTGCCATCGATACCAAGCAGGACCTCTGGTTCGCTACCAAGGATACCATCTCCAAGACTTACGATGCTCAGTTCCGTAAGATTTTTGAGGAAGTATACGAGAGCGACTACAAGGAGAAGTTTGCAGAGCTTGGCATCGAGTACTTCTATACATTGATTGATGATGCCGTGGCTCGTGTGATTCGTAGCAAGGGTGGTTTCATCTGGGCTTGCAAGAACTATGATGGTGATGTGATGAGCGATATGCTCAGTACCGCATTCGGTTCTCTGGCAATGATGACTTCTGTCTTGGTTTCTCCTGATGGAAAATATGAATATGAGGCAGCACATGGTACAGTAACACGTCACTACTATCGCTACTTGAAAGGTGAGGATACATCTACCAACCCAATGGCAACCATCTTTGCATGGAGCGGTGCATTGAGAAAGCGTGGTGAGCTGGATGGCATCAAGGAGTTGCAGGACTTTGGCGACCAGTTGGAGGCTGCTTGCTTCGATACCTTGAATGACGGTATCGCTACCAAAGACCTCGTCAACCTGATGGAGGGAGTTGAGGCTAAGGCCGTGAACTCTGCAGGTTTCATCGCTGCTATTCGTGAGCGTTTGGAGAAGAGATTGGGATAAGCCAAAAATCAGATAAACAAAGGAAAAGCCTTACCGGAGTTAATAGATGACACTGGGTAAGGCTTTTTTGATATAAAGAGCGGAAACTTTTACTTCTTACGCTTGGAAGAAAGAGCATCTGAGTAGTACTTGAAAAAGTCAACTTTCAAGATTTTACTGATGTGGAACAGCATGCCCGTATCGATGGTAGTGCGATCGTATACCTTATATATATTGGTGCGATGGCAACCAAGCTCGTTTGCCAACCATACAGATGTTTTACCCTGCCGTTGAAGTTCTTCCTTGATGAGTTTGCCTATGACCACAGTATTAACTTTATCGTTCATAATTCTTTGCTTATTAAAGATTTTATATATTCTTGTCTAAATCCGGTTGCAAAATTACCAATATAGTATTAAAATAGCGAACAAACTTGTAGCGGATTTGGTTACATTACGTTAAAGTGTGTCATAAAATTCTTTAAAATTGTAATAAAACTAGTCTTTTTTAAGCTGATTTGGTGAATGTAATTGAATTGTAATCGAATGTAATGCGTATTACAAAAGAAAAAGTGTAATTTTGCAGGCAGAATTTAAATGATAGGAATATGGAAGCAAATAAGAAGAAAATCCTGGTTGTTGATGATGAGCAGGACTTGTGTGAAATCTTGAAGTTCAATTTAGAGACAGAGGGGTATCAGGCAGATACTGCCAATTCGGGTGAGGAAGCTATATCGATGGATATTGCCTCTTATGATCTTTTATTGCTTGATGTGATGATGGGAGGAATGAGCGGATTTCAGCTGGCAAGACAGTTGAAGGAGAATCCGATGACAGCTCATGTGCCTATCATCTTCCTGACAGCCCGTGATACGGAGAATGATACTGTGACCGGATTCAATCTGGGTGCAGATGATTATATCTCCAAGCCTTTCTCTATCCGGGAGGTGATGGTGCGAGTGCGTGCTGTGCTGCGCCGTACAATGGAGCAGAGAGGTAACAGCAGCGAGCCTTCTCTGATTAACTATCAGGGTTTGCAGCTGAATCTGGACAAGAAGTCGGTGACTGTGGATGGAGAGTGTGTGCCATTTACCAAGACAGAGTTTGAACTCTTGCGCCTTCTGCTGGAAGAGCGTGGTAAGGTGTTCTCTCGTCAGGAACTCATCGACCGTGTATGGCCAAAGGATGTGATGGTGCTCGACCGTACTGTGGATGTGAATATTACCCGTATGCGAAAGAAAATTGGTAAATTTTCCAAGTGTATCGTTACCCGTCTGGGATTTGGTTATTATTTTGATGCATAAACATATATCATCATGTTTAAACTGAATAATGTAGGTAAGAAGTTGTATTTCAGCGTACTGGCGGTGTTCCTTGTGTTCGCTGTCAGTTTTATAGTATTTCAGCAAACACGCGAGAAACAGTATAAGATTAGTACGTTGACTCTGAAACTTGCCAACTATAATGAACTGCTGGCAGAGGATTTGGAATTGTCCAAGACTGGTGGCATTCTCCTTTCTGACAGTGTGGAAGTGGTGGATAGCGTGCGTGTGGCAGAGGCAAAGTTGGAAGATTTTGTACAGACGCATGAGAGTAAGGACCTTCGTGTAACTTTGGTCAAGAAGGATGGAACCGTAATCTTTGACAATATGAGTAAGGATTATCGCCACTTTGCCAATCATGCCCAGCGTGCGGAGATAGCACAGGCTTTGAAAGAGGGAATGGGTACGAGCGTAGAGCGACAGTCAAAAACGCTGAAGCAGGATTATTTCTATGTAGCGTCCTATTTCCCGAAGAGTCATCTTATCGTTCGTACAGCATTGCCATATAATGATGATTTGACCAAGTCGCTTCAGGCTGATCAGCATTATATCTGGTTTGCCTTGGCAGCCATCATCCTACTTACCCTGGTGCTATACCGTTTTACAAACAGATTGGCGAAGAATGTATCCAAACTCCGTATCTTTGCTTATAAGGCGGATCATAATGAGAGCCTGGAGGTGGAGGATCTGGCTAAATTCCCTAATGATGAGTTGGGTGAGATTGCCGAGCGAATCATCAAGATGTACAAGCGTATTCAGACAACGCGTAAGGAGCAGGATATCCTGAAGCGCCAGCTTACCCAGAATATCGCTCACGAACTCAAAACCCCTGTAGCCAGTATTCAGGGATATCTGGAAACCATTCTTGACAATCCGCATATCAATGAGGAAACGAAGGCCTTGTTCCTGCAGCGCTGTTATGCGCAGAGCGAGCGTCTTACCTCGCTGCTCCGTGATATCTCTACCTTGAACAGACTGGATGACGGTTCGGATATGATAGATTTTGAGGCGGTGGATATCACGATGATGGTGGCAGAAATCAATCGGGAGACGACTTTGGAAAGAGAAGGTCATCACATGACTTTCGATAATAAATTGCCTGAACGCATTGTGGTGAAGGGTAATCGGAGCCTGTTGTACAGTGTGTTCCGTAATCTTGTGGATAATGCCATTGCCTATGCCGGCGAGGGGACAACCATGACTCTAGAGGCAAGAGAGCAGGGAAATAAGTGGCATTTCATCTTCAGAGATAACGGACAGGGAGTGCCTCAGGAGCATCTTGCCCGTCTCTTTGAACGTTTTTATCGTGTTGATAAGGGAAGAAGCCGAAAGATGGGAGGTACCGGTTTAGGTCTGGCAATCGTGAAAAATGCCGTGTTGCTGCATGGCGGTACTATCAGGGTTAATAATTTGCCTGAAGGTGGACTGAAGTTTGAGTTTACCATCAAGAAATAAAAAACTCTGAAGCCTCAGGTAGAAGAAATAAATCTTAAAAGTCGCAGAGAGTTTCGTCTTTGCGACTTTTTTTGTGTACCTTTGCATCTACTATTAACAATTATAAGAAAGATGAACCAATTTACAAAGATTATTGCAGCCCAGCTCAAATTGAGTGAACAGGCTGTCGAAAATACCTTGGCGCTGCTCGAAGAGGGCTGCACCATTCCTTTTATCTCGCGATACCGTAAGGAGAAGACGGGTAATATGGACGAGGTGAATATTGAAGCTATTGCCCAGGCTAATGAAAAGTTGAAGGAGATGGCGAAGCGCAAGGAAACCATTCTCAAGACGATAGAAGAACAGGGAAAGCTGACCGATGCACTCAAGGAGCGTATCGCAAACTGCTGGGATGCTACAGAATTGGAGGATATTTATCTGCCATATAAGCCAAAACGCAGAACCCGTGCACAGATAGCCCGTGAGGCAGGCTTGGAGCCATTGGCACAGTTGCTCCTGTTCCAACGTGAGCGTAATCCGGAGCAGGCTGCAAGAAAATATCTTGGTGAAAAGGTGAAGGATGTGGAGGCTGCCCTGCAGGGCGCTAAAGACATTATTGCCGAGACTGTGAGCGAGAGCGAGGAGAGCAGAAATCAGATTCGTGGCGAGTTCCGTCGAGGTGCCATCATCACCTCAAAGGTTGTGGCAAAGAAAAAGGATGAAGAGGAGGCTCAGCGCTTCTCTGATTACTTTGATTTCTCTGAACCTTTAAAGAAATGTTCTTCTCATCGCTTGCTGGCGATGCGTCGTGGTGAAGCGGCTGGTTTCCTCCGTATCAGCATTTCGGCTGATGATGAGCAGTGCCAGGATAAATTGAAGCGCCACTATGTACATGGTTTCGGTGAATGCCAGACTTTGGTGGGAGAGGCTGTGGATGATGCCTTCAAGCGTCTGCTGAAGCCTAGTATTGAAACCGAGTTTGCTGCTCTCAGCAAGCAGAAGGCTGATGAGGAGGCTATTGTAGTATTCGCAGAAAACCTGCGACAGCTTTTGCTCGCAGCTCCTTTAGGACAGAAGCGTGTGATGGCTGTGGATCCGGGTTTCGCCAATGGTTGTAAAACCTGCTGTCTCGATGCGCAGGGTAATCTGATTCATCACGAAATCGTTTTCCCTCATCCTCCACGTAACAAGAAGAGCGAGGCTACTGCCGCCATCCTGCGTATGGTGAAGATGTATCAGGTTGAGGCAATGGCTGTGGGTAATGGTACGGCAAGTCGTGAAACCAGCGATTGGCTGCACGAAATAAGTTATCCACACCCTGTGGATATCTATGTGGTGAGTGAGGATGGTGCTTCTATCTATTCGGCTTCGAAGATTGCGAGAGATGAATTCCCTAATGAGGATGTTACCGTTCGTGGTGCCGTGAGCATCGGGCGACGACTGATGGATCCGCTTGCCGAGCTGGTTAAGATTGACCCAAAGAGCATTGGTGTAGGTCAGTATCAGCATGATGTGGATCAGACACAGCTTAAGAAGAGTCTTGATACCGTGGTGATGAGTTGTGTGAATTCGGTAGGTGTAAATCTGAATACCGCATCCCAGCATCTCCTTACCTATGTGAGTGGATTGGGACCTACTCTTGCCAAGAATATCGTTGAATATCGTCGCGAGAATGGAGCTTTTGCTTCCCGTGCTCAGTTGAAGAAGGTGCCTCGTTTGGGGCCATCTGCCTTCGAGCAGTGTGCCGGTTTCCTCCGTATTCCTGGTGCCAAGAATCCGTTGGATAATAGTGCCGTGCATCCTGAGCGTTATGAGCTGGTAGAGCAGATGGCAAAGGATCAGGGTGTTACCGTGAAGCAATTGGTTGAAGATAAATCTCTACAGAAGAAGATTGATGTCAAGAAATATGTAACTGCTGAGGTAGGTATGCCTACTTTGACGGATATCATGACTGAGCTTGACAAACCGGGCTTGGATCCTCGTGGTGAGGTGGAGAAGTTTGAGTTTGAAGCAAGTATCAAGTCTATTGAAGATTTGCAGGTAGGCATGGTGGTGCCAGGTATCGTCACCAATATCACCAAGTTTGGTGTCTTTGTTGACATAGGTGTCCACAACGACGGTCTGGTTCATGTTTCCCAAATGTCTAATCGCTACATCAATGATCCAAGTGAGGTGGTAAAACTTCATGAGCATGTGATGGTGCGTGTGGCAGAAGTAGATTTGAAGCGCAAGCGCATCGCCCTTTCCATGAAGGGAGTAAAGTAAAGAGGAATATTCAGAATGAATCAGAATCAAGATTATAATGGTGATGCTCTCCTATTGGGGAGCATCACCAGAGATTGCATAGAGTCGGCATATTGCTTTATTCATCAGAAGCTTAGAGTCTTTGAGTTTTCAACCAATCCTACCCAGAGGGATGATATAGAGTATGCCATCGCCCAATATGTGGAGGGCATGAATCCTCAGCTTTACCAGTTCCTTTCGCAGGGCAGAAAAGAATTCCTTCTAGACCATGTGAATTTCGAAAAAGACATGCGTGAGGCACAGGAGAAATTAGAGGGGATGATGTAGGTATCTGTTCTCCATTTGGGGAATATTCTGTAAAAAGTAGCAAAAAGGCGGGTAAATTTATAAACGAAAAATGCTAAATAGTTAGATAGTAACTACTTAGCATTTTTTATGTGCGCCTGATAGGACTCGAACCTACACGGCCTGAACCACTAGATCCTAAGTCTAGCGCGTCTACCAATTTCGCCACAAGCGCATTCGTCAGTGCAAAGGTACAACAAAAAAATGAATAAAAAGAAGAAATGAGCAGAAAAAAGCGGTTTTGTTCGTTTTTTACAAGAAATAATGGTACTTTTGCAGGCAAACTAAAAATAATCATGATGAAAAAAATGAATTTGTTATTGATGGCAACAATGCTGAGCGCTGCTGCCTTCGCTGGTAATGGAAAGACTTCTACCACGCTTCCTGTCGAGGGAGAGGTGGTGAAGGCATCTCATCCCATGATTCAATACATGGGACGTGTGAGCTTCGGGAAGAATCCGGATGTGGCTAGCTTCAATTTCCCAGGTACTACCATTGAGGCAAACTTCCAGGGGTCTTCCTTGAAGATGATGTGCCGTCCGATGACGGGATATTTCATGGCACAAGTTGATGGCAGTGAACCTTTTAAGGTAGGATTCAATGCAGAACGTGATTCGGTGCTTACGCTGGCTACAGCCTTGCCAAAGGGTGTGCATCGTGTGAAGGTGATGTATGTGATAGAGGGATTGTTCCGCAACCCAGAGTTCCGTGGATTCGTGTTGGATAAGGGTTGTAAACTCGTTGAGGCTCCAGCTTTGTCTGAGCGAAAGATAGAGTTCATCGGTAATTCTATCACTTGCGGATATGGTGTAGAGAGCATCGAGATGAGCGATCCTTTTGAGGATGAGACGGAGAACCATTGGCTGACTTATGCCAATATCGTAAGCGATAGCCTGAAGGCGCAGCATACTTCGATCTCCCGCAGTGGTATCGGTGTATATCGCAACTATGATGGTCCTAAGACGGGTTCTGCAGAGAATATGCCTTGGCAGTATGAATATACCTTATTTAATAAGCATGATGAGAAATGGGATTTTGCCAAGTATCAGCCACAACTGGTTTGCATCAACCTAGGTACCAATGACCTTTCTACGGATAATTATGATATTCAGCTTTATGAGAAGAATTACCGCATGTTCCTTACTACCGTGAGAAGTAAATATCCTGATGCCAAGATTGTGCTCCTGACAGGACCTATGCTCGGGAAGAAGGAGAGTAGCGAGCAGAGAGCTGCCCTTGACAGAATCTGCGCAGATGCCAACAAGAGCGGTTTCACTTTGGTGAATAAGACGGTAGTGGATAAAAAAGGCAAGATAAAGAAGGCGAAGAAGCTGGGGGATAAGGAGATTTATCGCTTCGACTTCTCTTTTCAGAAAGGCGACTTGGGATATGGTGCCAGCTGGCATCCTAGCAAGTTGCAGCATCAAAAGATGGCAAAGGAATTGTTGCCATTCCTAAAGAACTTGATGAACTGGTAAGAAGGAAAATAACAGATAAAATTAAGTAGTAACAATGAACGCAAAGAATCTATTATTGTGGGCATCTCTTGCTTTTGCGATGCCTATGACGGCCCAGACTCCTCAGGAGGATTTTAAGAGAGACATTACGCTCTCAGGTAGTAACTATGTGGCTTATCGCGGACCTCAGAAGCAGTTGACTCCTGCTCCTAAAGGATACAAACCTTTCTATCTGAGCCACTATGGCCGTCATGGCTCCCGATTCATGATTGGCAAAAAGGCGTATGATGTGCCTTATTTCTCTCTGTTGAAGGCGAAGCAGGAGGGTAAATTGACCGCCAAAGGTGAGGAGACATTAGCAAAGGTGAAGATGATTCGTGAAGAGGCGAAGGGACGCGATGGCGAGTTGACTCCACTTGGTGCTTTGCAGCATCAGGGTATTACCCGAAGAATGATGGAGCGATTCCCTGAGATTTTTGCCGGTAATGCGAATATTGAGGCTCGAAGCACATTGGTTATCCGATGCATCCTTTCTATGGAGAACGGTTTGCATCAGATGCTTCGCATGAATCCGAAACTCCATATCTTCCATGATGCCAGCGATCACGACATGTATTACATGAACCAGGGCGATAGATATCTGGATAGCTTGAAGCATAGTGTGGGAAGAAGAGTGGTAAGAGAGGATTTTGCCCGAAAGCATGCCTGCTATAGCCGTGTGATGCAGGAGCTTTTCAACGACCCTGTTTGGGTGAAGCAGAATATCGACCAAAGTGATCTTAACTGGCGTCTCTATGAGATGGCAAGCTCTATTCAGGGTACAGAGTTGAGAGGTAAGGTATCTCTCTATGATCTCTTTACAGAGGAGGAGCTTTATCAGAATTGGTTGCAGAGCAATTTAGGATGGCAGGTATCTTATGGCAATTCGCCTTATACGGGCAATGTTCAGCCATTCTCTCAGCGTAATCTTCTCATGGATATCATCGAGAAGGCTGATAGCTGTATTGCTCTTCAGCATCCGGGTGCAACCTTGAGATATGGTCATGATACGATGGTCACTCCGCTCACTTGTCTTCTGAACCTGAACGGATATGGCGAGGAGATCAAGGATCCGGAGAAGGTGGCTACCCAGTGGTTTGATTATAAGATTACTCCGATGGCTACTAACCTTCAGTTTGTGTTCTATCGCAACAAGGCGAACGATGTGCTGGTGAAGGTTTTGCTTTGCGAGGATGAGGCAACACTTCCTATCAAGAGCGATATAGCACCTTATTATCACTGGAGTGATTTCAAGGCTTATTGCCTGGGGAAGCTGAAGGAATATAAGAAGTAAAAGGCGCTTTCTTTGCTGCAGCGTATATATCATATATAAAGAAAAAGGGGAACTTAAGGCAATTGATGCTTTAAGCTCCCTTTTTTTTATACATCGAAATCCTTTACGGGAATTCTTTTGAGTCTCTATTGCTTTGATAACCAATCTTTGTCTTTTTTTTCTTCTTCGAAATCCTTTTCGGAGAAGAGGTTGGTTTGACCAGTTAACTCATCAATAACCTGCTGTTCGCTTTTGCCAGCATCAGGGTCGAGATTTTCTTCTGAGACTTCTGAAGAGGAAGATGCATTAGAGTCATCATTCGATGAATCATCATCGGAATCATCATCGGCTGGTGATGGCTCCGGGAATCTTGTCGGCTCCAGTTCTTCTATGCTCTCCAGCTTGAATGTCGTCAGGCGCTTACCCTTTGCCTTGAAGCTCTTCTGGGCGATGAATTGCTCGGCATCGATTTCCTCGGCAGGACGAATGGCGTCCACACCGCCATAGGTGACCTTGATACGAGGGAATGGGGTATCGGTGAGGAGGATGAGCTTGCAGTTAGGGTTCTCACCCATGAAATTCTGATGGCGCTTGGTGGCATCCATCGTAAATCGCTTGATGTATGGATAACCCTGATTGTCGGCATCATAGAGGATGGCCGTCCATATCTTGTGCTCATCCCATTTCTCCAATCTCAGGATGTTGTCCTCGTAATGGTTGTTCACATCGAAGTTGGAGATGTAGAATTCGCCATTGTCTAATGCTACAAGGATTGAGTCATCATCGTTGAATTCTCCCAGGAATCTGCCGTTCTCATCATAATTGATGCGGTTTACATCAGGGTCGAACCATACCTTCCTTCCTCCCAGGGTGCTGTGTCCGTGGCTCTTCAATCCGATGCGGCGGATGGTGCGCTTGGTGAGCAGGTTGCCCTTGGCAGCACGTCCCTTGATGAGGATTTCAGAGAAATCTTTCTCCAGGAAGATGCTTTGGCGCTTCTTGCTCAAATCCGGTTCCATGGTCACCTTGATGATTTCTGCTTCGCCATTAGGATTGGCGGTGAAGTAGATAATGCGGCTTCCCGGAGTGCCCTGGGTGATATCGTAGAGCTTGTCGCGCGTCATAGCGGTTACGTTGAATCGCTTGATGAAGTAGTCGCCCTGCTTGCCATCACGATATACGCAGTTGTAGATGGTTCGCTTGTCGTTCTTCTTGAACACCTGAACGTGGAGGATGTTCTTGCCCACGAATATCTTGTCGGCAACCTTGGTTACCTTGAATTTTCCATCCTTGTAGAAGATGATGATGTCGTCGAGGTCAGAGCAGTTGCATACGAATTCATCCTTCTTCAATCCTGTACCAACGAAGCCTTCCTGTCGGTTGATGTAGAGCTTCTGGTTGGCTTCCACCACCTTGGTTACCTCTATGGTATCGAAGTTTCTGATTTCGGTTCTTCTTGGATGCATCTTTCCGTACTTGCCCTTGAGATATTCAAACCAGTTGATGGTAACATCGGTCATGTGGGCGAGGTCGTTTTCGATTTCTGCCAATTCTGCCTTGATTTTCATCAGGAGTTCATCAGCCTTATCCTTGTTGTATTTCAGGATGCGCTGCATTTTGATTTCCAGGAGCTTGAGGATGTCTTCCCTTGTGATGTCACGGTGGAAGGAGTATTCCACATTTCCCTTGCCATCAACCTCTGCAGTGAAGATCTGGTCCTTGAAAGGCTCCAGTTTGGAATCGATGAATGCCACTACCTCATCCTGACTCTTGCTTTGCTCGAATTTGCGCTCCTTGTAGATGCGTTCCTCGATGAAGATGCGTTCAAGCGAAGAGAAGAAGAGCTGCTCTTCCAGCTCGCCCTTACGTATCATCAATTCGCGGCGGAGCAATCCCATTGTGCGGTCAACGCTATGTCTGAGCACATCGCTCACGGTGAGGAACTTTGGTTTGTTGTCCTCTATGACGCAGCAGTTGGGCGAAATGTTGATTTCGCAATCGCTGAAGGCATAGAGTGCATCCATCGTCTTATCCGAAGAAGTACCAGGAGTAAGATGTACGAGGATTTCTACATTCGCCGATGTGACGTCTTCTATCTTACGAGCCTTGATTTTTCCCTTTTCTACTGCCTTGGTAATGCTTTCGATGAGGCTTACCGTGGTTTTGCTGTATGGTATCTCGCTGATGACGAGCGTCTTGTTGTCGAGTTTGTCAATCTTGGCTCTTACCTTCAGAACACCACCTCGCTGCCCATCGTTGTATTTGCTTACGTCGATGGCTCCACCAGTAGGGAAATCGGGGTAGATACTGAAAGGTTCTCCCTTGAGATAGTGGATGGCTGCATCGCAAAGGTCGTTGAAGTTATGCGGCAATACCTTGCTGCTCAATCCCACGGCGATACCCTCGGCACCTTGTGCCAAAAGCAGTGGAAATTTGGCTGGCAGGGTGATAGGTTCTTTGTTTCTTCCGTCGTAGGAGAGTTGCCAATCGGTAGTTTTAGGGTTGAATACTACATCCAAGGCGAATTTAGAGAGTCGTGCCTCGATGTATCGGGGAGCGGCTGCACGGTCGCCCGTGAGGATATTACCCCAGTTACCCTGTGTGTCGATGAGCAGGTCTTTCTGTCCCATTTGTACGAGGGCATCTCCGATAGATGCATCTCCGTGAGGGTGGAACTGCATCGTATGTCCCACGATGTTCGCCACCTTGTTGTATCTTCCGTCATCCATGCGCTTCATGGAGTGGAGGATGCGTCGCTGTACGGGTTTCAATCCGTCTTCGATATGGGGTACGGCTCGCTCCAGAATCACGTACGATGCATAGTCGAGGAACCAGTTCTGATACATTCCGCTGAGGTGATGTACGGCAGAAGCATCAAAACGGTTCACCGGTTTGTAATCGGAGTGTTCTTGAGGCGTATTTTCCTCATTTATCTCGTTTTTATCTTTAATTTCGTCGCTCATATATAGCTTTTAATACTTATTTTATTAATTTATGGCAAAAATACAACATTTTTTCGAGAAAAAAGAGTATCTTTGCCGAAAATTTGAAAAAAATAAGATTTAATCATGGCACAGGAAGATGTTTTTAAGAAAATTGTAAGCCATTGCAAGGAATATGGCTTCGTGTTCCCAAGTAGTGAAATTTATGATGGCTTGGCTGCCGTTTACGACTATGGTCAGAATGGTGTTGAGCTCAAAAATAATATCAAGCAGTACTGGTGGCAGAGTATGGTATTGTTGCACGAGAACATTGTTGGTCTCGATGCAGCTATCTTCATGCACCCTACCGTATGGAAGGCTTCCGGTCACGTTGATGCCTTCAATGACCCATTGATTGATAACCGCGATTCAAAGAAGCGTTATCGTGCCGATGTGCTCATCGAGGATCACATGGCTAAGTATGAGGAGAAGATTGCCAAGGAGATTGCCAAGGCTCAGAAGCGTTTCGGAGACAGCTTCGATGAGGCTCAGTTCCGCGCTACCAACCCTCGCGTTCTGGAGAACCAGAAGAAGTTTGATGACCTCCATGCCCGCTATACTGAGGCTATGCAGGGTCCTAACCTGGAGATGCTGAAGCAGATTATCGAGGACGAGGGTATCGTTTGCCCTATCAGCGGTACCAAGAACTGGACAGACGTTCGTCAGTTCAACCTGATGTTCTCTACCCAGATGGGTGCTGCCAGTGATGCTACAAGCAAGGTATATCTCCGTCCTGAGACAGCTCAGGGTATCTTCGTAGATTATCTGAGCGTACAGAAGACCGGTCGTATGAAGTTGCCATTCGGTATCTGCCAGATTGGTAAGGCTTTCCGTAACGAGGTTGTTGCCCGTCAGTTCGTATTCCGTATGCGTGAGTTCGAGCAGATGGAGATGCAGTTCTTCTGCCAGCCTGGTACTGAGATGAAGTGGTTTGAGTATTGGAAGAAGGTTCGTCTGGCTTGGCACGAGGCTCTCGGTATGGGTAATGAGAACTACCGTTACCACGACCACGAGAAGCTGGCTCACTATGCCAATGCTGCTACCGACATCGAGTTTAAGATGCCATTCGGTTTCAAGGAGGTAGAGGGTATCCACAGCCGTACCAATTTCGACCTTTCTCAGCACGAGAAGTACAGCGGCCGCTCTATCAAGTACTTCGATCCAGAGAAGAACGAGAGCTATGTACCTTACGATGTAGAGACATCTATCGGTGTAGACCGTATGTTCCTCAGCGTAATGTGCCACTCTTACTGCGAGGAGAAGCTGGAGAATGGCGAGACACGTGTTGTTTTGCGTTTGCCAGAGGCTTTGGCACCTGTTAAGTGTGCTGTGTTCCCATTGGATAAGAAGTATGGTTTGCCAGAGTTGGCACATGAGATTGTTGACGAGTTGAAGTTCCACTTCAACACTCACTATGGCGATCCTAAGGATTCCATCGGTAAGCGTTATCGCCGTCAGGATGCCATCGGTACTCCATTCTGTATTACCGTTGACCACGAGACTCCAAATGATCATAAGGTAACTCTCCGTTATCGTGATACCATGGAGCAGGAGCGTGTTGCAATCTCTGATCTCCGCAGCATCATCGAGGAACGCGTAAGTATTACTAGCGTATTAAAGAAACTTGGTAATGAAATTAAGAATTTCTAAATATCTCTTCTTGCTCATGATGGCAGTATTCGCACTGTCATCATGTAGCGAGGATGACAACACCGTAGATGAGTATGCAAACTGGCAGGAGCGTAACGAGAAGGCTTTTGCCGATACTTTGGCGTATGCCCGTCAGCAGATAGCCAACGGCAGCGATGAATGGAAGGTGATACTCAACTGGTCGTTGCAAAACCAGACGCCTAACAAGGATGCCAACGGTAATACAGTTTCTCTTACTTACAAGGATGTTGATTATATCGTTGTTCATGTTCTGGATAAGGGCAAGGGTAGCGGCTGTCCGATGTATACCGATTCAGTGAAGGTGAGCTATCGTGGTAGAATGCTGGGTACAGATACTTATCCTGTTGGTTATGTATTTGATAAGACCTTTGATGGCACATACGATAAGACGACTGCTCAGGTTGCAACTTATGCGGTAAATGGCCTTGTGGATGGTTTTACCACTGCATTGCTCAATATGCATATAGGCGACCGCTGGATGGTTTACATGCCATATCAGTTGGCTTATGGCACAACCCAGAGTTCGAGTAGCACAATTCCTGCCTATTCAATGCTTCGCTTTGAGATAGTATTGGACAGCTACTACCGCATTGGTCAGGTAGTACCTGGTTCGAGAGCAGTAGAAGCAGGCAAGAAGCAGGGTACTTGGATTACTGAGTAAGGATTTCATAAATTACACCTTATTTATATATATAGGGCTCATATCTATTATATATGGGAGTTCATACCTTAATTATTTATATAGGGAAATAAAGAGGAGCGTTCCTGAGATTGCATGATATGGCATTCTCAGGAACGTTTCTTTTTTGTGTTAATAGACCTTTCTGATGTGTTAACAAGTGTTTGTGCTCGCACACAAATCTTTGATTTACGTCAAAAAATGTTGGATTCATGCATTTTTTATGGGAAAAAGTATTGCAGTTTCAAAAAATAGTTGTACCTTTGCATCAGAAAAAATAAGTTTTAGGTTTTTAGTTAGGTAATAGATTTTATAGGTTTAGTTTTTAGGTTTAAGGTTGTTAGTTTTTTTATATTAGGTGTTAGTTAAGGTAAAGAAAGATTGTTTATTCAAGGACGACAGGTATTTAGTTTGTTAGGTTAAATAGATTGTTTATTCTAGGTTAATGACAGTACTGTCCCGCTTCGGTGGGAGATAAGTTTTGGGAAAAACAAAGGTACGAAACATGTATTAAAAAAAATAAAAATGGCGATTCCTTTTTGGAGTCGCCTTTTTTGCGTTTAAATTATAAATAGGTTACGTTTAAATCATAAATTGATAGATTTTACGTTTTACTCATAAATAGATTGTGTAAATTCATAAATAGAAGAAAAAATGCTATTCAAGAATAAGACAGATTATCTGATAGAGTCTATCCGCTTAGGGCGCCCGATGACAGGCGGTGAGAAGCTGAATCTCATCGCTGGTTTGAGTGTACCCTCCATGCTGGCACAGATTTCTACCGTGCTGATGTTCTTTATTGATGCTTCGATGGTGGGGCATCTAGGCGCTGAGGCTTCGGCAAGTATAGGAATTATCGAGTCAACAACCTGGTTGATAGGTAGCTTGCTGAGTGCAGCAGCCACCGGTTTCTCGGTGCAGGTAGCTCATTTCATTGGTGCCAACGACCTGGTGAAGGCTCGCCAGGTATATCGTCATGCCCTGATATGTGGAGTGGCTTTCAGCCTCTTCGTTACGCTTATCGGTGTAGGCATTCATTCCCATCTGCCTTATTGGCTGGGTGGAGGTGAGGACATCGCTCCCAATTCCTCTCGCTATTTCCTGATTTACAGTCTAGTATTGCCGTTTGTGTTCCTGTATCATATTTCCGAGATGATGCTCAAGTCGGCAGGCAATATGCATACGCCCAGCATCATGGCTGTATTGATATGCCTATGTGACGTGGCTTTCAATTTTCTCTTCATTTATATTATGAAGATGGGTGTGGTGGGAGCAGCGATGGGTACGGCTTTGGCGTATATCAGCATCTCTTTGCCCAATCTCTATCTTTCGGCATTCAGAAACCGTCTGCTCAATTTCCGTCAGGATAGGGTACCGTTCAGATGGGTAGAGGAATATGTAAGGCACGCCTGCAAGATAAGTATCCCGATAGCCATACAGAATATCCTGATGAGCGGTGCGCAGATAGTGAGCACCATGATTGTGGCACCATTGGGCAATATTGCCATTGCTGCCCATTCGTTTGCCATCACTGCTGAGAGCCTTTGTTATATGCCGGGTTACGGTATCGGCGACGCTGCATCTACGCTTGTGGGGCAGACGCATGGTGCCGGACGCGTGGATCTCTGCAAGAATTTTGCTTATATGACGGTAGGATTGGGCATGGGAGTGATGGCATTGATGGGCGTAGTGATGTATGTCTTTGCGCCGGAGATGATAGGGGTGCTGTCACCGGTGGAGAGTATCCGGGAACTGGGTACAGTCTGCCTCCGAATCGAGGCATTTGCAGAGCCTTTCTTTGCTGCGAGTATCGTGACCTATAGCGTTTGCGTGGGTGCGGGCGATACGATGAAGCCCGCTGCCATCAACTTGAGCACGATGTGGCTGGTGCGCCTTACCCTGGCTTACGGGCTTTCGAAGAGCTATGGCTTGGAGGGAGTTTGGATAGCCATGGCTACGGAGCTTACCTTCCGTGGCATCCTCTTTCTTATCCGTCTCTTCCGTGGCTCATGGATGAAGAGCTTTCAATGTTAGTTTTATGTTAAGATTGCAGGCTTTTGGAAAGATAATCTTCCAAATGCTTGCAAATCTTTTAATTTTTATGTAATTTTGCAGCAGAAATAGCAAATAATTACATATTTATTAATAAACAGAGAAGAATGAGATTAAGAAAAATTTTCGCAGCAGCACTGTTGCTGCTCTCTGTGGGAACAGCGATGGCGCAGCAGATGCCACCTATCCCAGTGGATAAGAATGTGAAGATTGGTCATCTTGACAATGGATTGACCTATTACATTCGCCACAACAGTTATCCTGAGCATGTAGCCAGCTTCTATATCGCCCAGAAAGTAGGTTCCATTAATGAGAACGATGACCAGCGCGGTTTGGCTCACCTCCTTGAGCACCTTGCCTTCAATGGTACTGAGCACTTCAAGGACAATACCCTCCAGAACTATCTGCAGAGCATCGGTGTGGAGTATGGCCGTAATCTGAACGCTTATACCAGTGTTGACAAGACCGTTTATTACTTCACCGATGTGCCTACTGCCCGTGTTTCTGCCGTAGATTCATGTATGCTCATCCTGAAGGATTGGAGCAATGGCATCTCGCTTACCACCAAGGCCATCGAGGATGAGCGCGATGTGGTTCACAACGAGTATCGCATGCGTATGGTAGGTCAGCAGCTCATGTTGGAGCGTGCTCTCCCTAAACTCTATCAAGGCGAGAAGTATGGCTATCGTCTGCCTATCGGTTTGATGAGCGTTATCGACGGATGTAAGCCTGAAACACTCCGTGCTTACTATCGTAAGTGGTATCGCCCGGATAATCAGGCTATTATCGTTGTTGGTGATGTAGACGTTAACCATATTGAGGGCAAGATCAAGGAGCTTTTCTCAGGCATTAAGGTGCCTAAGGATGCTGCTAAGGTGATTCCTGTTCCTGTAGCTGATAACGATACAGCCATCTACGTAGTGGATAAGAACAAGGAGCAGCAGTATGACATCATCAACATCATGATGAAGAACGAGACAACTCCTGATTCATTGAAAGGTACTTTGCCATATCTGCTTGAGGGTTACTTGAAGAATGTGGCAACCTCTATGCTCAATGCTCGTTTTTCTGAGATGGCCCGTGAGGCAGATTGTCCATTCCTGCAGGGAGGTAGTGATATTGGCAACTATCTGGTTTCCAGTACAAAGGATGCTTTCTCAGTGGTAGGCGTGGCTAAGCCGGGCAAGGTGAAGGAGGCATATGCTGCCTTGATGCGCGAAGCTAAGCGCGTGCATGATTTCGGCTTTACGGCTTCTGAATATCAGCGTGCCAAGGACGAATTCATGAGTCATGTTGACAAGACTTACGAGAACCGTGCCAAGATGAAGAATGAGCAGTTTACCACTCAGTATGTTGACCATTTCATCTCTAACGAGCCAATTCCTTCTGTAGAGGATGAAACTCAGATCTATAAGATGGTAGTGCCACGCCTTTCTGTAGATGTGGTTAACAGTGCCGTAAAGCAGTTGATCTGTACTACCGATACCAACCTTGTAAGCATGGTGTTCATGCACGAGGCAGAGGGTGCCGTTTATCCTACCGAACAGGAACTTGCCGACATCGTGAAGCAGGTGCGCAGCGAGAAGCTTGAGGCTTATGTGGACAATGTGAAGCAGGAGCCGCTGATGGCTCAGGCACCTAAGGCAGGCAAAATCAAGAAGACTGAGGAGAACAAGCAGTTGGGCTTCAAGAAACTTACCCTCTCCAACGGAGCCAAAGTAATTATCAAGAAGACAGACTTTAAGGACGATGAGATTCAGTTTGCTGCTTCTGCCAACATCGGTTATGCAGCTTATCAGAATGACCCTATCAATGCACAGAATGCCAGTGCCGTATGGGGATTGAGCGGTTTGGGCGAATTCTCTAGCAATGATTTGGAGAAGGCACTTGCTGGCAAGCAATGTGGTGTAGATTTCTCTTTCTCTACCTTCCGTCACGGTTTGAGCGGTACTACCACTCCTAAGGATCTTGAGACGATGATGCAGCTGGTTTATCTCAATATGACCAATGTTACTAAGGATCAGAAGGCATTCGACAACATGAAGAATACCTATGCTACTGTTCTTGCCAACAAGAGCAACAACCCTAGTCTGGTATATCAGGACTCAGTACAGAGCACCCTTTACCTGGGTAGCAAACTGGCTCGCATTCCTGAGGCTTCCGACATCCAGAGCATCGATTATGATGCCTGTCTCGAAATGTGGCATCAGCTCTACAGTAATGCCAAGGATTTCACTTTCTACTTTGTAGGCAACTATGATGAGAAGGTGCTCCTCCCACTCATCGAGCAGTATATTGCCTCTCTCCCTAACCAGGGCATGAAGATCAAGATCAAGAACCAGCCAATGCCTTGTGCTACAGGCAAGGTGAGCAATGTATTCACTAAGGCTATGGAGAATCCTCAGAGCCAGGCTCGCGAGATGTGGTTTGCCAAGATGCCTTATACCCAGAAGAGCAGTGTGCTGGCAGATATGGCAGCACGCCTCCTGGAGATGAAGTATCTGCGCAGCATCCGCGAGGAGTTGAGTGCTGCTTATTCTGCAGGTGCCAACTATGGTGTCTTCTTCGATGCAGACAACAAGGTGCAGGTTACCATCAACGGTATGGCTCAGCTGAATCCAGAGAAGGCAGATGTTGCCATCCCATGCTTCTTCAAGGGTATGGATGAGGTGATTGCCAAGGTTGATGCTGACGATTTGCAGAAAGTAAAGGAGATTCTCTTGAAGCAGGCTGGCGTGGATGAGAAGACCAACGGTTACTGGATTCAGACCTTGGGTATGTTCGACCTTCACAAGGTTGATGATTACAGCAACTATAAGAATCTCGTGAAGTCAATCGATGGCGCTCAGATTTCCGACTTCCTCAAGAATGTTATCTTGAAGAGTGGCAATCATGTAGAGGTTATCATGAAGGGCGAGAAGAACAAGTAATTCTGATTTGGATACCTGGATATTAGATAGAAAATGAAAAAATCCCGTTGTACGTACCATGCAAGATGGACGACAACGGGATTTTAACTTTTGTTTTTCCCAAAAATTTCAGTTCCTCTTAAAATTTAAGAGTCGTTCTGAAAAATCTCTCTCATTTTCAGTTTTCGGGGTTCTGTTTCCCTGAATCATTCTTTCTCCTTGTTGGGAAAAATAGATTCAGCAGAATCTCTCAACCGAATGTCATTCTGAAAATAATCTCTTTCTAAGAAGAATCTTGTCTCTTGTTCGCTAAAAATCAAAAGACTTAATCTCTTCTTCTTGCCTTAGAGGCAAGCGCCTCGCGGCGTTCATTAAGAATCTGCTGGCATCTGTCGATTGCCTGATTCTGATTCTCTGAATTTACCTTAATTAAATCATTCATAACCTATTGTGATTTTTAAAACGTTGCAAAGATAGGATATTCTGTTCATTTTCGGGGACACTTTTTGATAAAATATGTCTATTTTTCGTTCTTTTTTGATTTATGTCAAAAAAATGTGCAATCGTTGACACAAAATCGTCACATTTCGTTCGTTTTATGCAACATTTATGCAACAAATTAAACCTTTTCTTCTGTTTTTCATCTATTATAATAGTCTTTCCTCATTTATGATGGGAAATATGAAAGTGAAGAATGCGAATGATATAAGAGAATTAGATTTAAACAAATAAATAGAAAGTAAAAATGAAAAAGGTATTTCTTTTCGCTGCCCTTGTGCTTACATGCACAGCTGGCAGCAATGCTAGCGCTATGAACGAAGCTGCGCTGAATGCTTCCAATTCTGAGTTGATGCCGGTTAAGAAGTCAACTAAGAAGACTACTAAGAAGTCAACCAAGAAGACTACTAAAAAAACTTCTTCCAAGAAGACGACAGCTAAGAAATCTACTGCTTCTGCGTCTACAGCATCTGCAGCTCCTACTACTTCTTCTTCTGCTGCAGCAACCACTACTACCGCTAATAATACTTCTGCTACCGTCAATTCGGCAGCAACCGTATTGGGCGCTATCCTGGGTGGTAGCAATGCTGATAATGGCAGCAACTCAAGCAGTAATGCAGGAAGTATAATCAACGGAATCCTGAACAATGTAATCGGTTCGGGTACATTTAAGCAGGCAGATCTCTGCCATACCTGGAAGTACAGCAAGCCTGGGTGCGCCTTCACCTCAGAGAACCTGCTGGCTAAGGCGGGTGGCGAGATTGCTGCCAGCAAGGTTGAGAATAAGCTGGAAGGTTATTACAAGAAGTTTGGATTCAGCAGTTCCAATACCTACTTCACCTTTAATACCGATGGTACTTTCTCTGCCAAGATTGACGGCAAGGCATGGAATGGCACCTATACCTTTGATGAGAAGACTCATGCCATCCAGCTGAAGGGCCTTCTGCTGAGTGCTTCGGGCTATGCCACCAAGACAACCAATGGCATCAGTCTTCTCTTCGACCAGAAGAAGCTGCTCAATCTCATCAAGGCCCTCAGTGCCTTCAAGGGCAGCTCTACATTGAGCGCCGTAGGCAGTATCGCCAACAATTATGATGGTATGCAAGTAGGTTTCGAGATGACAAAGTAATATAATCTTTATTTAAAAAACAATAAAGCCGTCCTCTTCTAATGATATGAGGGCGGCTTTTTATTTCGTGTTTTATATCTTGGCTTATCGCTTTTGCAGTTTAATATATTTCCTATTTCACCTCAATCAGGAGCGGATTTTTCAATGCATCCAGATAATCCTTGATGCGGATTTGCCATTCGGCATAGCTTCTTACATCATATTTGCTCCATGCTGCACCGAAGTAGTAGCTGTATTTCTCCCCATTCTTCAAGCCACGCTTCAAGCCGAGGGCATGACCGGTGGCTCCATCGTGTTTCTTGTCGAAGAGCTGATAGTAGGTATGGTCGATGCCTTCCGGGAAGAGTACGCCCACATATACCTGGGAATTGTTCACCTCTACGTTATCAGTAGGGTCGGCATAGCTTACGTAATCCTTGGCGAAGGTCTTCGTCTCCGTATCCTCCTCGTGGATAGGGAAACCGGTAGCGAAATCGGTAGGAGTGGTCAAGCCGTCGTACCATACGGTCATCCGGTTGAAGTTGCTGCCTTTGTCGAGTGAGATGGTGCGATGCTCAACCACGTTCTTCATATCGCCTACGGCAGATGGGTTGTAAGTCAGTTCTACGGTGAAGCGGAGCGGACCGTTATCCAATATCCTGTAATCCTTGTAGCAGTAAGGCAGAACCTGGTTCTTGCCCACCATGAGGCTTGGTGCACCCAATCCCAGGGTAGCGCCCACACGATAAGGATCCAATCCGTTGCCATGGTCGAGATGGAAGGAGGTGAGGATATCCGTCTCTCGTGATTCTGTCTGAAGAGCCTTGATTTGCTTGGCAAGAGCAGCTGCCTTTGCTGCGTTCTTCTCTGCCTTCTGCTGCTTCTGCAAGGCTCTCACCTTGGCATCAATCTTATCGCCCTTGATATTTCCGTTCATATCCTTGATGTATCGCTCGTAAACCACGGTATCCGGAGTATTCTTCACCCAGATGTCGGTACCGAAGGAACGCTCGCCGGTCTTCTGCAGGGCAGGGCCATATACGCGGTAGGCGCATCTGTCGTTCTCCCATGCGATATCGTCTTTTCTTATCTTATAGAGAGCACCGGTGGTCCAAGTCTTCTGCTGGTAAGGCTTGCCGATGGATACGTAGTAAGTGATGGATCCGTGAGGACGTATGCTTGCATCAATGAGCAGAAAGCCGTCGTGAGTAATCTGCGAGCCAATCTGCTGTCCTCGTTTGTTCTTCACGATGTAAGCCTCTCCCTTTTTAGGGGCAGCATTGCCCAGTTTCGCCTTCACCTCGTTCATGCTGAGGGAGATAAGCTCTGTGCGTGATGCGGAAGTAGGATTGCTTACCACGATAGTGGCTTGCTGAGCATGGCAGTAGTTAGAACCTGCCAAAGCCAGAAGCATCATCAGGCTCTTGGCCGTGGTGCCCTTCATCATTTTTCCATGAATCTTTTTCATTTTGATTTGTTTGTTTTTATTTAATACGAATGAATAGTTGTAGATACTGAATAAAGATTTCTCGCAGTTTTGTAGAAAGAACTGCGAGAAATGCCTTTTATTCTTCTATAACGGAGATATCCATGCTGATATCCTCCTTAGGTCTATCACCACGCAATGTTTCGCAGTTCTGAATTTTCTCTACGATGTCAAGTCCTTCCTCCACTTCACCGAAAACGGTGTATTGGTTATCGAGGAAAGGTGTGCCGCCCACTTCGGTGTAAGCCTTCTGCTGCTCCTCGGTAAACTTTGGGTAGCCCTGCTCCTTGCAGCGCTTCTTGGTTTCATCCACCAGTTTATCCTGTAGTTTCATTAAGCCTTCGCGGTCGCGGTTGCGGCGGAAGTTCATAATTTCATCATGATGCTCCTTGGCAAGCTGGTTGAAGATATTCTGCTCCATCTGCATGCCCATCTGCTTCTCCATCTGTTTCAGTTCGTTCTGCTTGTAGGTCTTTCCCCATACAATATAAAACTGGCTGCCGCTGCTCTCACGGTTAGGGTTCACCTCGTCGCCAAGGCGTGCAGCGCTCAAGGCACCACGCTTGTGGAAAAGTTGTGGATAAACGAACTCGGCAGGGATGGTGTAATCAGGTCCGCCCGTGCCCAGCATTTTGCCTTTAGGAGCGCCCTTGCTCTCTGGGTCACCGCCCTGGATCATGAAATTCTTGATGACACGGTGGAAGAGTGTGCCATCGAAATATCCCTCCTTTGCCAACTTGATGAAGTTGTCACGATGCTGAGGTGTCTCGTCGTAGAGGCGAACCTTGATGTCGCCCTCTGAAGTCTTGATCAATACTTTAGCCATAATATTCTATAATCAGTATATTTTTTACCTTCTATGTTGCTTTCCAAATAATTGGAAAATATTTATTGTTTATTAACTAATTT
>ERZ1026852.469-NODE-469-length-24948-cov-93.627847_pt1 | contig 24948 bp, 13 predicted proteins | sample MGYA00380156_ERZ1026852 | MGnify/ENA primary metagenome ERZ1026852 (study PRJEB33269, sample SAMEA4719792) | human gut metagenome | biome: human-associated habitat; feature: organic feature; material: feces | place: Cameroon | collected 2013-10 ...
TTGAATATTAATAACTTATATTATAATCGTCCTGGCTAAACGGGACACTAGTGATTTCAATGAATAAAATAAGAAAGGTTGCCAATCATCATTTTTAGAACATATAGATATCGCATTGTCGCTCACCCAACAAGGAACTTTACTATAATGTATGCTTCCACAATTTGCACCAACACGACCAATTATTATGCAAGCTGGATAATTGCTTATCTCTACCATTTTAACTATACCATTACCACCATATGCAGGAACCAATCCTTCATTTTGTGGCATTGTTTGCCCATTACCTATGGTAAACAAATCAGTATAGTTTGATGCCATCCACTCTTTCGGTATCTCACGCTTCAGTTTCTCATTCCACACCATAGCACCGCCACTCGATTTATACGGTTTGCCCTCCTCATTCGGGAAGTCAAACTGTACAAACCAATAGTCATAGAGTTGCTTTGCCATCGCCTCTAAATTATCATTTATCAGATGATTAGTTTCAATTTTTTTATCAATCAGTTGCAGGGCATGAGAAATTTTTCTCTGCTCTGTAATTGAAGGAAGGCTTATTTGTATGTTGCATATGTCAAATATGTTTATACTAGACTGGTTGATGGCATCTTTACGAATGCTATCAATTGCTTTTTTGAAATGTGATGTTTTGAATAAATAAGATGCAAAAACAGGATCTAAAAATTGTTCATTCGTCTTAATCCTCAAGACATTCATTCCATGAATAATTTGTTCATTTCCTTTCTTTCTATAAAGCACGGTTCTTCCAAGAAAGGCACGGCTATTGATGTGTGACATAATCAAGTCCTTGTCTTCTAAGATATATCGTTTGTAAGGTGTTGTGTCGAAAATGTCAGCATGACCTAACTTGTCACGATTAAATTTGCCATGAGATAATGTTTCTATGCGAGTTATAGGGAAACCTTTGGCTTCTTTTCTTTGTTTGATGATAGCGCCATTTTCTATTAAAGAAAAGCAGGTGCCAAGTTTGTATGTTTTATATTCCATTATATTCTTGTTATACGTTATCAATATTTCTTTCTAACTCTTCTATTTGTGGCAGTGCAGAAGCAACATCGGCAAACAGTTTCTCTGTCTCATATTGGGCAATGCCCATTGGTTGGGTAATTCCACGAAGTGAGAATTCTGCTTTCTTGTCACTTTTGCTACGGCAGAGGAGAAGACCGATAGTTGGCTTGTCTTCTGGCGACTTGACAGAATCATCTACAGCTGAGATGTAGAAGTTGAGTTTGCTGACAAATTCTGGCTTAAACTCTACGGCTTTCAATTCTACAACTACGTAGCAATGGAGCTTTAGATGGTACATCAACAAGTCTATGTAGTAATCATCACCATCAACGGTAATGTGATATTGCCTACCTATATATGCAAAGCCACGCCCCATCTCAAGTAGAAAGTCTGTTATCTTACTAGTCAAGGACTTCTCTATATCGAGTTCATTCTGTAGGGCAACCGTCCCCAAGAAGCTAAAATTATACGGATCCTTGAAAATGTACTTTGCTAAATCAGATTGTGGTGGAGGTAATGTCTGTTCAAAGTTGTTGATAGCATGCCCTTTTGCATAGATGTAACCATTGTCAATCTGCATGAGCATGACATCACGGCTCCAGCCATTTTGTGCCGTTTCTGTAATATAATAGGCGCGCTCCGTATCGTCTTTCACTTTTGAAAGAAGCGAAATATGGTGATACCAGGTAATTTGTGCAAGTGGCACTTGCACAAATTCTTTGTTGGCTTTTTCTAATTTGGCAAGTGCCACTTGCCAAATTGTTGATTCCTTAAATTTTGCAAGTGGCACTTGTAAAAAAGGAAAGTCTGGGTATTCTGAGGCAAATCTTTTCATATTTCGTAGATTGCGCTCTGAGTATCCTCTGTCACCAGGGTAGCATAAGCTTAAATCTTTTGATAATTGGGAAATGATCTGCTTTCCCCAACCCAGTTTCTCCTGTTTGTCAAGAATTTGCTTGCCAATACTCCAGTACAGCGACAACATACCTTGATTTACATTGATCGCTGTTTGCAGTTTTGCTGTGTCAATCAATGCCTCAATGTCTTTGCGCCATAGGTCATAGCCATTAGGCAACAATCCGTTGTTCTGTTTTGTTGTCTCATTCATAATGTTATTCTTTTCCAATTTGACTATTGAAGCTAAGGTTACCCAATTGCTCCAGAATCTCTTTCTCTAAACGATGGCTTTCCTCAAATTGTTGTACAAGAGTACTCTTATAATTGCTCATTCGCTTATTAAACTCCTCCTCTGTAATGTCAACATAATCAATCTTGATATCGAAATATTGACCTGCAGAGAGGCTGTAACCTTTTTCCTTTATTTCATCATAAGTTACTGAAACAGAAAAATCATCTACTGTTTCCTTGTTTTGGAATGTATTGACAATCTTGTCTATCTCAAAGTCACGTAAGCGTCTTTTCTGATTGTTTCCCTCTTTGTATTCTTCACCAAGTTTGCTGGCATCAATTAAGATAACCTTGTCTGAACTTGCAGACTTATCAAAGAAGATGACAGATACATTAGTACCTGTTGTCGCAAAGACATTGCTTGGCATGGAAACAACGCCATAAACCCATTTCTCGTCAACGATACGCTGTAAGATTCGTTTTTCTACACCACTCTTGGAGGTGATGAATCCTGTTGGAATAACAATAGCTGCTTTTCCTGTAGTTTTTAGAGAGTTGAGTACATGCTGGATAAAGCAGGTGTATATAGCCATCTTTGGTTTCATCGGATCTACTTTCTTCACAGAATTTGGCACACCTGCCCAAAAACGAATGGTGTCGGATGCTAATGTGTCTCGATACTCAGGAAAGTCAAGCTTGAAAGGAGGATTGCTGACGATGAAGTCAAACTTCTTTAACGTACCATTGTTCTCTTTGTGAGATGGCTCTGTGAGCGTGTTTCCTTGTACAACATTTGGTAAAGATGCCGCAAAGTTATTGAGGATGAGGTTGAGGCGAAGCATCTCTGAGGACTTTTCTGAGATGTCTTGTGAGAAAATAGAACATCTATCTTCACCGATTTGATGGGCAAGTGCCATAAGTAAAGTTCCTGTACCCGCTGATGGATCGTAACAAGTAATGCCACGCAAGTCAGAATTATCGCCAACTAATAGACGAGCCATGACTTGTGCTATGGCACGAGGTGTGTAATATTCGGCATACTTTCCACCACCTGCATTGTTGAATCCTTTTAGCAAGTGCTCAAAAATGCGAGAGAAGAAATCATACTTTTCATCGAATACATCCTCAAAATTGAAGGATGCCACGTTACGCATCAATGACTTGGCAAACTCGTCACGTTTCTGCGTGTCAGTTACAAAAGTTGTCAGTGGAAAGAATATATTAACTTTGCTCTTTCCGGAAGTTGTTACAGAGAATGTATCTGCATTAAGAGAGGCTATATCTACTAATGTCGCATCAAGTATAGTCGAGAAATCTCCTTTTGTTGCAGAGTTATACAAGTGTGAGAGAGTGTGCTCCGGTTTCAAAAGAGGTACGGAAGCTGGCAAGTAGCTGAAAAGATCTTCAACTTCTTCTTCTGTGAATTTGTCATATTCTGCATCCCATTTCTCTGCCTTGGACAAACGTTCTCCATATATTTGATCACGTTTAGCTTCGTAACCAAATTTGTCATTGAAGAACTTATAAAGAAACATCTCTGTAACGATTTTATATTCACTACCTGTTCCAGCCAAACCGAAAGCACCAGTTGTACTTTTCAGTGAGTCGATGAGGGCTATGGTTGCCTCTGATATATTGATATTGCTCATACTCGTTAATATGCGTAATTATGTTGTTGCAAATATTCTGATGTAATTAGATTGTTAATATATTTTCTGTCCTTGATGTCTGCTCGAATATTCATACTAAGCAATTCTTTGCCTATAATAACCAAAACATCTTTTTGGAAAGCTGGTTCATTGTCAAGAATGTTGATGTCAAGATATAGCATTTTGTCTATACCATCTTTCATCTTGGAGAGATTCTCTGCTATTTCGTATTCTTGGGCAGAAATGATTGGACGTTCACGTTTCTTGTTCTGCTCTTCTATACGTTTGTGGATACGTACAAATCGTTCGTCACCTTTGTATTTTCTTTTTAGCATATTATTGCGGCGGTTGATTTCACGTATTTTCTTCATCACTTCGTCCATATATTGAATACTGGCTTTAGCCTCTTCTGTGCTTTGTGGCACAAAACCTTTCTTGCGAAAATACTCTCGAAACTCGTCTGCGAGAATAACGTATTTGTCTTCTTTTGTATCGAAGTTTGCTTCAAACTCTGCTTGTACACGTTCGCATCGTTCACGAATGTCGTTCACAATAATACGCAATTCCTCAGAGACACCTTTCTTAAATTCAAATTCCAATTCAGACAATGCAACGTTGATAATGCCTGCTACATCAGACTTGTGTTCAGTGTTTTCTAACAAGTTAATGCGTTCGATGCGATGACTCACCTCTGTTATGAGAGTAGAAATGGTTCCCATTGGCAATGATTCCAACTTCTTCTTGGTCTCTTCATCGCCAAATGAGCGCACTTGGTTGACTATAGCTTTGGCTTCAGATAGTGTGTTGCGCAATTCATACAAGCTATCCTTGTTGTCAATTTCGTCTATCTCTTTGCGGAACTCTTCCATATTGTCGGTTGTAAAGTTGAAGAGGATATTCTTTACTTGCTTGATTTTTGATTCCACTTCATCCTTGCTTACCAATATCTCATTACCAATGTTTCCGGTACGAGTATTCCCTGAGTCATCAGTTGTACGATTCAATTCTCTCAGATAGCGATCGTTTGTTGCATCGAAATTCTCTTTGATGTTGACGAAGTCAACAACATATCCATATTTGAAGTCTCTATATGGTCGATTGACACGTGTCAGTGCTTGCAACAAGTCATGACCGTCTAATGAACGACCAAGATAGAGCTTTTTTAATCTTGGTGCATCGAATCCTGTAAGCAACATCTTGTTAACAATGAGGACATCTACTTCTTGTAGTTTTTTGAATCCCTCAATATATTCTTTACGTTCTTCCTTGTCGCCTTCATCATGTAAAATCAAGGATGCGGAAAGAGGCTTGTAGTCGTTGCGGAATTGCATAGGATCTGCAGCTATGCCAAGCATCTCTTCATTTTGCTTGTTGATTTTTAATGCGAATCCAAATCGTTCTTGCCAAAGACGATATAGCTCTCTGGCTTGTGGATTGGTCTTGCAGACAATCATCGCACCAACGGAGTAGTCGTTTTGCTCTTTGCGGAATCTACTGAAGTCGGAAATGATATAGTCGAGTAGCGCATTCAGATAACTATCATCCTCAATTATCTTATTTCTGTCAATATCGGATTTTTTGACCTGAATATCTCCTGCTAATTTGTCGAGAATATTTTCAATTTTCTCCTTGTAGATAGTTTCCACAGGTTCACGCATCAGCTTGCATGTGTAACCATCTGCAATAGACTTGTCATAATAATAGGTATGTATGTAATCACCAAAGACTCTCCAAGACTCTCGCTCTTCTTTTAATAAAGGTGTTCCCGTTAGAGCAATCTTAACAGCATTCTTGTCGGCTTCCAAGAGATTAGCCAAGAAGCTACCTTGTGGATTATAGCCACGATGAGCCTCGTCAATGAAGAAAATACGCTGTAGCTGGGTGCTGTAGCTATCATCGACATTGACTTTTGCCTTATCCTCTTTGAATTTTTGGATGTTGACAACCATTATCTCTAATTTTCCCTCGTTGTTGTGGGTTATGGAACGACTGGATATGTCTTTCATCAACTCATCACGGCTCTTTGCGTTATGAACGACAAGACCACGAGCCGCAAATTCGTCTGTGGCTTGTTCCATCAAATCAATTCTGTCAACTATAAAGTAGAATTTTGCTACCACATTACGTTTTGCGAAATAGTCGGTGAGACTTTTAACGCTGTAATATGCAAGTGCAGTTTTTCCACTTCCTTGTGTATGACATATAATGCCGCTTTTCACCCCATTAGTTAGAGTTCTGCGTATCGCGAATGAAGCAAACAATTGCTGGTAGCGCATGACATGCTTTTGAAGTTCTGTTCCTTGTGTATTGTCATCAAGTTCTATTTTGCGCTCAACATATGCAAATCCATAGCGAAGTAAGAATAGAAAGCGTTCCTTGCTTAACATAGAAGTTAATATGCGATTGGTAGGGGTATCAACAGCTTTGTTGGTTTGATACTCTTGTAGGTTCTTGATTACAATACAGTTGCGATGCTTTAGCACTTTGTATTCTGTGTCGTCATCAAGATCTTTATATGGATAACTACTTACATATTGCTTATCTTCCTCGCGAAAGACGTTGAAGAACGCTTTTGTCTTTGCTGTACAGCAATAGAATGCACCTTGGATAGGTACTCTGCTCTCATTATCGTATTCTTGGTTGTTGGAGAATATCATCAATTGAGTAAGATTGAAGAAACGGCGAAAGCATGATTTGCTCATCCTTTTGTTTATTCGTTCTCTTTCTGCCAATATTCCTTCATGGTTGTTTGGCTTTTTAACCTCTATAAAAGCAAGTGGAAGTCCGTTTACGAAGCAAGTGATGTCTGGGCGAAATTCATCCTCTGTGTCTTCATTCTCACATGTGAATTCTGTAGTAACATGCCAATCATTATTGTCGGGATTCTCAAAATCAATTAGTTTGATGCCGCTATTGGCAGATAGCAATTGGTAGAATTCTCGTCCTAAATCATCATTGTTTGACATGTTGACAATCTTTGAAAATAGCATGGATGCATCAGAACTGGACATATTGGGATTTAGACGTTTTACTGCATTGAGAAAAACGTCTATCAAAATGTTTGTTTTTGTGTCATAAGCATAAATGTTGTCCAAGTATATATATCCCAATTTGCATAGATGAAGTGCTGCTGGAACTTGTACTCTTGTATTTTCATTAAAGTTAGAATTGCCCATATTCTTCTAATTTAGTCGAAATTAATAATTTCACTGACACTCACGTTTAGTAACTCTGAAATCTTTTTCAGAGTCAGCAAGTCTGGTTGTGTGGTGTTTGTACACCACTTAGAGACAGTAGTTTGGTTTACCCCCAATTGTTCTGCCAACCATTTGTTGGTCTTTTTGTTTTTGACTAAGACCAATTTCAATTGATTTAAATCTTCCATTTCATCAATTTATTGATTTTAATGCAAATATAATGATTTATTTTGAGAAAGATGTCGTGCTTGATGATTCTTTAACAAGATATAACTAATGAGAATGCTCGTAAGAGGGTGTGAAGGTGTCTTTGGTAATAAAAAGAACATGAGGATTCTTAAAGGATGTAATCGCAAGAAAACGTGTGAAAGAATGTGAAATGGTTGCTTGTTTTTGGCAACCACTAAGAAATAGCGTCGAAGTACGTTGCCAATTGGTTGCCAAAAATGGCAAAAGAAAAATCCTAACCACTTATTATCAGGCAGTTAGAATTTTCTGATGTGCGCCTGATAGGCAAATTTCTCTCACGCGGGCAGGCAGGAAAAATTTCCTGAAAGGTCTCCCGCCCGCCTACGTGAGAGAGATTTCAAGAAACCCCTGTCATTAGTGTCATATCGAAGCAAAAAACTCCAGCATCCTAAACAAGTCACTTAGGCATCCTAAACAAGTCACTTACGGGTCGTAAGTAAGTCTCTTTGTTTATTGGCTCTTCACTTCTCGAACAGCCGTAGGGAGTGATAACTTCTTTAATTCCTTTAACTTCCTCATAAAAACATGAATCACTTATTAATATTAGGCAACCGTACCTAGAATCCATCCCCATCTTTTCATCATATCTGTGTAAATAATATTCAAGAAAGAGAGAAACAGGCGGAAACGCCCGAAAAACAGGGAAAAAAGAGATGGAGATTTTTTCCTTAAGGGTTTTTGTTTTTTTCCTTAAGGAAAACGACAGCTTCTCTTAAGAGATTTTTTTGCCGCATTTAATCTGTAAAGTTATTTTTTGGGGGGCTCTGCGGATTTGTAATCCGCAGCAAAGGAATATGCTTTTCCTTTTTATTGGGGGATTACAAATCACCCGTTGTTTATAGGTCGAACCTTTTTTTACGGCGGATTTCAAATCCGCCGGGACACCTGGCGGGGGCAAATTCTGCGGGACGCCTGGCGGACCTGCGTTCTTGAAAAACTAAAAAAGGGTGCGTCATAAGTCCATGACGCACCCTCCTCATATAAAATTATAAACTATCAGCAAACATTATTTCACGCTCCACTCAAACAAACCGCAGGACAGAGTTTCTGGCTGCTTCAGTTCGAGCTTCACAGCCTTGGTCTTCACTGGGTCGAAATTCACGATGCAGGCTACACCACGCTTGCATGGATAAGCATCGGCTCCTGGAACTTCCTTCCAGTTGCCTGCCTCGTCCTGATAGTAGAGCTTCCAGCTGTCTGGTACCTTGCAACCGCCCCATGGCTGGTCGTCGTACCAATATACGGTGCTGGTCTTGATCTCCTTGCTCTCTGGGAAGGTGTAGGTAATCCACTCTGTGGTGTTCTTCTTAGGCCACCAGTGGATGTATGGGATAGAACGGTCGTTCTCATCGGCAGGAACCAGTCCGTCGGTGATACTGCTCTTGGCTGGCACTGGAGAAGAGAATTCTACCTTAGCCTGAGCTGCGAGAGTTGCAGGAGCTGATGGCTTGGCTGCCTTGACATCCTGTGGCAACCATACCTTCATATTGCCGTTGCCACGATGAGCCCAGGCGAAGTATGGGATGAGGGTCAGAGTCTGGTCCTTGGTGCTCAGCTTGCCGCTCTTGTCGTAGGCGAGAGTCTGCACGTTCTCGGTCAAGGTCTCCATGTTCTGACCCTTATAGAGTGTCAATACATTCTTATATTTAGGGTCGATGAAACCATCGTACGAGAGCTTGCCCTCAGCGAACTGAGGCTCGCGGTTTTCCAGGATGCTCATGATGTCGAAGCCCTGGTTGTCTGGCCACTCTGCGCAATATACGATAGGACCACGCTCGATGCTGATGCAGCCACGGTCTGCCTCTACCTTGTTGTTGGCACGTACGGTGCGTGCCTCCATATCGAAGTGAACGCGAACCACATCGCCCTTCTTCCACTTGCGGTTGATGGTATAATAGCCATCCTCTGTCACCTTAGCCTCTACCTTCTTGCCGTTTACGGTGATGGTATAGCCCAGTCGCTTGCCGTCGCTGTAGTAGTAGAGATCAGATGGAACAGGCTGTCCCTTCACCCATCCAGGGATGCGGATCTTCATACCAAACTGACCAGCCTTGTTGTCATCCACCTTGATGGCGATATCTCCGTTCCAAGGGTACTGTGTATCCTGGCTCAGGGAAACCTTCTTGCCGGCTACTTTCAGAGAAGAAGAGTTGCTGAGGAAGAGGTTGACATATACATTCTTATCCTTTACGGCATATACATAGCCTGGGAGGGATGGCAGGAAGCGGCAGATGTTGCTAGGGCAGCAGGCACAGCCGAACCAAGCCTGGCGCTGATGCTGACCCATGCTCTCCAGTGGGTTAGGGTAGAAGAAGCCGCCGCCGTCCATGCTCACACCACTGATGAGACCATTGTAGAGGGTACGCTCCAATACATCGTAATACTTGCTCTCGCCATGGAGGAGGAAGAGACGGTAGTTGACATAAACATTGCCGATAGCTGCGCAGGTTTCGCAGTAGGCACTCATGTTAGGCAACTCGTAGTTCTTGCCGAAAGCCTCGCCGTTGTTTGTGGCTCCGATACCTCCGGTGATGTAGAGTTTCTTGCTCACGATGTTATCCCAGATACGGTCGATGGCGTGGATATAGGCGGTATCGCCGGTGAGGGCAGCTACATCTGCCATACCAGCATACATATAGGTGGCACGAACGGCATGACCTACAGCCTCGTCCTGCTCCAATACCGGCTTGTGGCTCTGAGAATATTCCTGTTTGATGGAAGTCTTTCCACGATAGTCGAGGAAGAACTTAGCCTCTTCGAGATATTTCTTGTTGCCTGTAGCGAGATAGAGCTTGCAGAGAGCCATTTCGGCAATCTGATGTCCCGGTACCACGCAAGCCTGTCCTGGGTTAGGACCTACCTCGCGAACCACACAATCGGCATAACGAATGGCAATGTCAAGGAACTTGCGGCTACCGGTGGCCTGCCAATGAGCCACGGCACCCTCAACCATGTGTCCAAGGTTGTAAAGTTCATGGCTCAAGTCCTCCTCCATGCTCCAGCGCTTGTCGCCAGCCCAGAAATGAGGATGCTTTGGGTTCTGTGTACGGGCGGTATAGAGGTATCCGTCAGCCTCCTGAGCAGGAGCGATGATGTCGAGCACGCTGTCGATATATGCCTTGAGTTTCTTGTCAGGGTAGGTCTGGAGTACGTAGCTGGCACCCTCGATGGTCTTGTATGGGTCGGTGTCGTCGAAACTGTAGGGCATCAGTTTGCCTACATCATAGGTGTCGCTAGGATGTGCAGCGCGCTCAAAGTTCTTGTATCTTCCCTCTGATTCGCACTTGCTGAAAGCCAGCGGGATGGTTACCTTGCGAGAGGTCTCGATACGCTGTCCCCAGAACGTATTGTTCCAAACCTTTACTGATGTGAAAGGCACCGGAGTGATAGGATAACCACCCGAGCTCTTGTTCACTTTCTGTGCCGAAGCAGGCATCAATGCCAATGCTGCCAAGGCTGATGTCATCAAAATTTTCTTCATGTATTGCTAGTTTATTTTGTTTATTTGTTGTAAGGGATGTATTCATCCCAGAGTTTCAATGAGTGCAGATAGCCCGAGAAAGGCCATGCCTCTTCGGCATTCTTACCCAGAAGCATAAACTGCGATGGCTTGACGAGAAGCTGGATATCTTTCTGGCTGATGAGCTTGTCGTTGATGTAGATGCTTTCGATTCTGCCGTCGAAGCATACATATACGTGCTGCCACTTGCCTTTCAGGGTCTTCATCTCCTTGTAGCCGGCATCCTCGTACCATCCATAGTGATTCATCACACCGCAGCGTGGTTCGGTGCCGTTTACCAGCATCAGCTTCTCCAGTTCATCGTGCGAAGAGGTGAAATCGGCTACGCATTCATTCTCGGCAATCTCCGGATTCAGAATCCATGCCTCGATGGTGTATGGAGCGTTGTCGCGGATGGTGGCAGGGAGCATGAAGTTGCTTCTGTAACTCTCCTTGCCGGTAAAGGCGAATGCCTTTTTGCCCTCTATGGTCTTGATGATGGCAGCTGTATCGTGCTGCGTCTCGAACTCGCCCTTGAGGTGAACATCCAGCGGACTGCCGTTCTTGATGTAAGGTACGGTATCGCCCTCGGTGTAGTAATCTGCGCTGATATCTACCACCAATCCCTGACTGTTCTTGTCGGCTACTGCCTCACGCACGATGTTGCTCTGGGCATCGAAAGCCTTTTCTGCAGCCTCCTGTTCCCAGTTATAATAACGGAGATTGGTGAGGGTAAATTGCTTTTCGCCTGCACGAATTTCCAGTTTTCCTTCAGAAAGATTCAGACGTGGATCGTTTTCATCTATCTGATGCCAGCTTCCGTTGTCGAAAGCCTGGGCGGTGAGGGTGTGCTTGCGTGCCTTGCCGAGTTGCGGATGAGTCATCACGATCTGGGCACCCGGTTGCAGGGTGATGGCATCTTTGCCAGCCATGCGTTCTCTGAGGGCGGTGCCCTGAAGGAGTGAGAACTTGCCGGCGAGCATTCCCTCGTTGTTATGCCAGGTTGTGCCGTCGAAATCGGCTGCTGTCAGACCGAGCCATTGTTGTGGGGCAGAATCTTCTACGGAACCGTAAACCTTGATGTTCCAGATGGCGCCACCGAAACCGTTCTTCTGACCTCCGGTATAGGTGAGGCGGATGTACTGTGCCTTGACATTTCCGAAATCCACCATCGGTGAACCAGCCAGACGGTTCTGTCGCTTGTCGGAGAATGTCTGCCAGTGCTTGCCGTCATTCGATGTCTCGATGAGATACTGATAGAACTGGGTTCCGTATTCAAACTGAGTCCAGATGCTCTTGATGCTCTGCTTCTTGCCCAGGTCAATCTGAATCCAAGCCGGTCCGGTGGTGCGAGGGCGCCAGAGCGTTCCGTTGTTGTCATCAACCGCATATTCCGGACGGAAGTCGTTGTCGTAGTAGGAAGAGGCGGTAACCTTGGCACCGAAGGCGAGGTTCTTAGCCACCTTCATCTCCGGTTTCAGATCGAGACCTTCGTGGGTTGGGATAACTTCCTTGATAGTACCGTCGGCATTGAATTCGAGTTTATCGATAGCCACCTGACGATGGAATCCACGGTTGGAATGCGGATTGTCGTGGCGATGATATACGATGTAGTAGTTGTCGCCTTCCTGCAGCACGCTGTTGTGTCCCGGTCCGTGAACGGTACCGTCGGCATTGGTCTTGAGGATGGTGCCGTGGTAGGTATAAGGACCGAGCGGACTCTTGGCTGTGGCGTAATCCACACGGTAGCTGGCATCCTCGCAATGCTCGCAGGAGTAGAGGAAGTAGTAGATGCCGTTGCGCTTGAAGACGAAAGGAGCCTCGAAGAAGTGAGTAACCTCGGTGTTTGGGATAAGTTTGGTTTCGCTGAACGACTTCATGTCAGGATTCAGCTTGCCTGCTCCGCAACCGAAGCCTTTGTAGATGCCCCAGGTGCCCCAATACATATAGACCGAACCGTCATCATCGCGGAAGGTCTGACCATCCAGGGTGATGGCATTCTTTACGAATCTGTCCGGTACGAGTACGGCTTCGCTCTCGCCCAATACGTTCTTCCAAGGACCGCGAGGTGTATCGCCCACACCCAGATGAAGCTTGCAAGGCTGGCAGTAGAGGTAGTAATACTTGCCGTCGGCTTCGTTCTTCATCACATCCGGTGCCCATATCCAGTGGCTGTCCGGCCAGTTCATCGGCATCAGGGTCCAGTTCTTGAAATCCTTGCTGCACCAGAGCTGTGCCGGTCCGAAACCGGCTCCGCTACCATCAGTAGTAGCATATATATAATAGGTGTCACCAAACTTCTTGATGGTTGGGTCGGCAAAATAACCAGGCAGGATAGGGTTGCCTGCTCCCGGAGTGTTGTAAGCAGCTTTCTGGGCAGCACCTGTCTCAGGCGCTGCCGCAGCTGTAGTTACTAACAATGTTACAATTATATTTTTACTAACCATATGAACTTCTTTTCTAAATATTTATTTCTTAATAAGTTTAATGACGAATCCACCGCCTGAAGCAAGATGGATCTTCAATTCTGATTTCTGATTGATGACGGATTTCTCTATCTTGTAATCCTCGGCATCATGGTTGGCATTGATGCCGTCTTTCAATACGATTGCTTCGTAATCTCCATCCGCGAGGAAATCAAACTTCAGGGTGAGCGTGCGCTCATCCCAGTTGCTCTGACCGCCAACATACCAGTCGTTGCCCTTCTTTCTGGCGGTAACGATATACTTTCCGATTTCTCCCTGAGGCACGATGGTCTTGTCGAAGACTACTGGCAATGAAGCGATGTATCGGGTGTATGGCTCATCCGTCTCATAGTTGGTAGGAGTGTCGGCGAGCATCGTAAACGGACTGTCCTGTACGATGTAGCAGGCAGCCTGGTGGCATCGGGTACCCATCGAAATCGGTTTGGTGTAGATTGCCTTCCAGTTGTCGCGGGTTCCGTTTCTCATCGCTCCCGGTGTGAAATCCACCTGTCCTGCCATCATTCGGATGTATGGGAAGGTGACGTCGTAGAGCGGCATGTCATTCTTAGCCTCCGTCCAGCGGCATTCTTCCATACCGAATACACTCTCGTAGTTGAGGATGTTAGGATAGGTGCGGTTCAGACCGTGTGGCTTGTAGATGCCGTGCAGGTCGAGGATGAGATGATGCTTGGCGGTGCAGGCAGCCAGGCGTTCCACCATTTCGATGGCGGTCTGGTCGTCGCGGTCCATAAAATCCACCTTGAATCCCTTGATGCCCATATCGGCATAGGTCTTGCAGATGGTTTCCAGGTTCTCGTCCATCACGTTGAAGACTGCCCATAGCACGATATCCACGCCCTTGCTCTTACCATATTCTATGAGCTTAGGCAACTGGATATCGTCTATTGGTTTCAGAATGCTTCCCTCTTTCGAGTTGTACCATCCTTCATCGAGGACGATGTATTCCAAACCGTGATTATGAGCAAAATCTATGTAATATTTGTAAGTATCGAAGTTGATGCCTGCCTTGAAATCCACACCTTTCAGATTCCAGTCGTTCCACCAGTCCCAAGCCACCTTTCCGGGTTTGATCCAGGAAGTATCTCCAATCTTGTTGGGTGCAGCCAGGGCATATACCAGGTTGTTGGTAGGCATCTGGGTATCGTGCTCGGTGATGGCGAAGATGCGCCAAGGATAATTGCGCTTGCCGGTGCTGGTAGCGATATAATCGCAGGTGCTCTTTACGTGGCTCATGTGTCGCCAAGGGTAGTAAGCCATTTCCTTAGGATAAGGAGCAAAGGTGGCTCTCAGGATTCCCTTCTCTTTATCCTGTTCGCTGCTGTTAGCCTTCAGCCACATGCCCGGATACTTCTCCAGGTCGCTCTCCAGGATGGTAACCTTTGCCTTTCCGCAATCTACGGTAGCCGGCAGGAAAGCTAAATCCTGCTTAGCGGTATCGAGCCGTGTTTCGTGATAGATATTCTGGAATGCCATGGCAAAAGGCTTTTCTGGAGTCGTAGTGTATGGCAACCATGCCTTCTTGTCCTTGCCAAACTGGTAGGCGGCGGTTTCATTCAGAATGATGGTCTTGCCCTTTCGCTGTGTATAGAATCGGTAAGCCACTCCCTCATCGTAAGCTCTCAGGATGATGCCGAAACCGTTCTTCAGTTTCAGATTCAGTTCCTGATAACCTGTTTCAAAGTTTTGCTGACGATAGAATGGGGCATGGATGGTCTCCTTATGGTTGCTAAGCTTGTGGCTTGCTACCTTCGGGTTCTTACCCATGTCCATTCCATCGTTCAGCGTTACACCTATTGAAGACTCCTGTAAAAGAATGGAGCCGTTGTATTTAAATTGAAGAGAGAGATACTTGTTGGTGTTGAGTTCTGCCACGATTTTACCATCTGGTGATTTCACCAGATAGTTCTCTGCCGATACTGTTGCCCCTATATATAATAAGGTGGCGATGAAAAAGAGTTTCTTAACCATAACTTTCTAGGTTTATTGTTGTTTTGTCCGTTTTGTTGTTCGCTTGATGGTAATGCCTGTATACCCAGATTACCACAAGTTTTTATTTCTGCTGCAAATTTACGAATAGAATTGTTTATGTAATGCAAAGAAAGTCCAAAATGATGAAAATATCGTATCAAAAGCCCCCTGTTAGACGATAGTTGCATCTTTGTGTACGATAATTTTAGGACTTCGTTGTTTTTTTCTGTTATTTTGCAAGCAGAAACAAAAACGTATCAATTTTAAACCTAGCAGATATGAATTCAAAGCAGTTCACATTATTAATAGGAGTAGCTTGTTTGCCGGGAATGACAACAGCAGCCACGGTTTATCGCACCATCTCTAAGGTGGATGCCATATCAGTGGATTGTCCTGTGGGCACAGTTCCCCGACTTCCTAATCTCGTGTGGGTAACCTATTCTGATGGTTATTCTGAGTATCGCCAGGTGCGCTGGGCTAATTCTCCGCTTGCTGATGAGCAGGCTGAGGCTGATGTGCAGAAGCATCCTGCCGGAAGCCAATATGAGATAGGTGGTTTTGTGATTGGTGATGAGACTACCGACAATGGTTATCCTGTCAAGGCACAAATCAAGGTGGTGGCTGGAGGCTATCAGACTCCTGAAAAGGAAGTGGCTCATACCTTCTCGCTCGCTGATGTGAGCATAGATGGTGACAACCGACTCACCCACAACCGTGATGAGGCTATCCGTGAGATCTGTTCCTGGGATGTTACCCAACAGCTCTATAACTATCGCGATACCTACGGACTCAGTACCGAGGGCTATACCAAAAGCGATGGCTGGGATTCGCCAGATACCAAACTCAAGGGGCATGGCTCGGGTCACTATATGTCGGCAATCGCACAGGCATACGCCGTGGCAACCAATCCTGAGCAGAAAGCCATCCTTCGCAAGAACATCACCCGAATGGTGAATGAGTTGCGACAGTATCAGGAGATGACCTTTATATATAATAAGGATCTGAAGCGCAACTGGGAGGCTCGTGATTTCGCTCCTGAGGCAGAACTCAGAGAGATGAAGGGCACCTGGGCGGCTTTTGATGAGTATAAGAAGCACCCTGAACTGTATGGTTACGGCTATATCAACGCCATTCCGGCTCAGCATTGTGCTCTTATCGAGATGTATCGTGCCTACAACAACTCTGATTGGGTTTGGGCACCTTATTACAGCGTACACAAGCAGCTTGCCGGTCTGATAGACATCGCAACCTACTTTGATGATAAGGAAATCTGCGACAAGGCACTCCTTATCGCCAAGGATATGGGACTCTGGGTATGGAACCGCATGCACTACCGCACTTACGTGAAGCAGGACGGCACCCAGGATGAGCGCAGAGCCAAGCCGGGCAACCGCTACGAGATGTGGGACATGTATATCGCCGGTGAGGTGGGAGGTATGAGCGAATCGCTCGCCCGTCTTTCTGAGATGGTTTCCAATCCGGATGAGAAGGCAAAGCTCCTCGAGGCAGCCAACTGTTTCGATGCGCCTAAGTTCTATGATCCGCTGAGCAAGAACATCGACGACATCCGTACCCGCCATGCCAACCAGCATATTCCGATGATTATCGGAGCGCTGCGCAGCTACAAGAGTAATCAGAAGCCATACTATTACAATCTGGCACAGAACTTCTGGAGTCTGGTGCAGGGCAGATACATGTATGCGATGGGTGGTGTCGGCAACGGAGAAATGTTCCGCCAGCCATATACACAGATTCTGAGTATGGCAACCAACGGACTGCAGGAAGGCGAATCGGAGGCTTATCCGGATATCAACGAAACCTGCTGTGCGTATAACCTCGTCAAGTTGAGCAAGGATCTGAACTGTTATAACCCTGATAATGCGCAGTATCTCGACTATATCGAGCGCACGCTGTATAATCAGATCATCGGTTCGCTCAATCCGGACCAGTACCAGACCTGCTATCAGTATGCAGTAGGATTGAATGCTACCAAGCCATTCGGCAACGAGACTCCTCAGAGCACCTGCTGCGGCGGTACAGGTTCTGAAAACCATACCAAGTACCAGCAGTCGGCTTATTTTGCCAACAATCATACCCTCTGGGTAGGTCTCTATATGCCAACCACCCTCCACTGGAAGGAGAAGGGTGTGACCATCAAGCAGGATTGCCTGTGGCCGGCACAGCATTCAGCCATCAAGATAACGGAAGGCGAGGGCGATTTCACCCTGAAACTCCGTGTACCATACTGGGCTACGCAAGGTTTCTCCATCAAGGTGAACGGCAAGGAAGTGGCAAAGAGCTATCAGCCTAGCACCTATGTAGAACTGGAGCAGAAACACTGGAAGGTGGGCGATGTCGTAGAAATCGACATGCCATTCAGCAAGCATATCGAGTATGGTGCTGACAAGCTTTCGAGCGATGTGGCAAGTCTGGACGGTACTCCGCTGATGACATCCTGGGTTGGAACCCTGATGTATGGACCATTGGTGATGGCAGGTACAGGCGCACAGACCTGGAATCAGGCTACGCTGAACATCGACTCCCGATTGAGCAAGATTACCGTGGGCGAATCGAACGGCGTGACAACAGGTGCAGGAGCCAATCTCCTTACCCTGAAGTTGGACGGCAAGGAATTCCAGCCAGACTATTATCGCAATGCCAACAGCACCCACTACTACCGCATCAACCTGACTGATGCCAAGAGCAAGAAGAGCAAGAAGGTGAAGATAGATTTCACCGAACTGAATTCTCTCCTGAATCTTGCCGCAGAGCGCAAGGCTGACCAGGAGAAGTGGAATGCCCTCTCGCAGAAGGTTCCGGAGTATGCTCCATGGGCACCGTTCGGCTATGAGCGCATGCAGAAGGTGATGGCTCAGGCACAGGAACTGGTGGCAAAGGGTAAGAAGAAGGTTACCCAGGATGAACTGGAAGGCACTACTGCCATCCTGAACCGTGCCATCAATACGATGCGCCCTGGCAATCTTGCCGAGATGGAAGACCTCCGAGAACTTTCCGGTCTGCTTCGCCGTGCCGGCTGGCCTGATGACAACACCAGCGAGGAACTCAAGGAAGCCATCAGTTATGGCAGAATGGTTCAGAAATACGTAACCGACGGAAGTGGAACCCACGACATGATTCATGCCGCTGTGGGAAAACTGAAGAAGGCGATGAAACAATAAATAATAAGCCGTTACAGGCAATTTCTGAATAGAAATATAGGTTAAAAGACGAAAATATCGTCTAAAATATCAAAATTAGACGATATTTTTACTCTTTTGGACGATTTTGTGGCATGATATGATAAATATTATGTTACTTTGCAATCGAAATTTTTAAAAAACAATTATCAACCTAACAAACAATAGAAATGAGACAGACACAAAACATTTCAGGCTTTGTACATAGTCAAGCTTATGTAAAAGCCATCGCGTGTTTGGTCCTTGCATGTGGGGGGGCATTACCTACTCTGGCAGCAAGTGAGACCTTGTCAAACCCTTCTGTGCAATCTGTTCAGCAGAATGGTACCACCATTAAAGGTGTGGTTGTAGATGAACAGGGCGAACCTATCATTGGTGCTAGCGTTGTAGAAAAAGGCAATGCTAAGAATGGTACCGTTACCGATCTTGATGGTAACTATACCTTGCAGCTCAAGAAAAGTAATGCTCCTGTTGTAGTTTCCTATATCGGATATAAGAGTGTAACCATCGTCAAGGGTGGCAAGGTTACTCTGCAGGCAGACAACAAGCTCCTGGATGAGTTGGTTGTCGTAGGTTATGGTACCCAGAAGAAGGCTACCCTTACAGGTTCTGTATCTTCTATCGGTAGTGACGAATTGAGTAAGATGGCTGCTACCAACATTACCAATATCCTGGCTGGTAAGACAGCGGGTGTCATCGCCAATACCCGTACAGGAGAGCCTGGTGCTGATGATGCCAAAATCCTTATTCGTGGTAAGGGTACAATGGGTGATACATCCCCATTGATAGTAGTAGATGGTGTTGCCGATCGTTCTTTCGGTCGCTTGAATCCAGATGACATCGAGAGTATTTCCGTATTGAAGGATGCTTCTGCTGCCATTTATGGTGCGCGTGCTGCCAATGGTGTTATCCTCGTTACTACCAAGCGTGGTAAGGCAGGTAAGGTACAGGTTAAGTATGATGGTACGGTATCTTTCTCTCAGCCTACCCGTATTCCTAAGATGCTGAATGCTTATGAGTATGCTACCTATACCAATGAGTTTGATAAGAACCGAGGTGCTGCGCTTACCTATCCGGAAGAGGCTTTGCAGAAAATTAAAGATGGTTCTGATCTGATTAGTTTCCCTGATACCAACTGGTGGGATGCTGTAGCACAGGATTGGGCTACCAATACCCAGCATAGTCTTTCTATTAGCGGTGGTACAGAGAAAATGTCTTTCTATACTTCTGCTCAATATATGCAGCAGGATCCTATTTACAAGAATAGTCCGCAGAAATATAAGCAATATCAGTTTACCACGAATCTTGATGCGCAAATCAACAAGAGCATCAAGTTGAGCATGGATATTTTGGGTCGTCGTGAAACCCGCGACCGTGGTGTGCGTTCTACAGAGGATATGTTTGGTTATTTCCTGACCACCAATCCTATGTCGGCTCCTTACTATCCTAACGGATTGCTCCGCAAGGGATTCGATGGTGTAACCAATAATGCAGTCTTGATGATTTCTGATATTCCAGGTAAGAGTACCACAACCAATAATACTTTGAATCTGAAGCCAAAGGTTCGTATTGACTTGGATGTACTGACTAAGGGATTGTATGCAGAAGGTTATGCAGCACTTGACTTCTCGTTTAATAATGGAAAGACGATGAATAATCCATTTGATATCTATCAGTATAATTCTGATACTGACAGTTATGAAAACTTGAGAAGTTCAACAGGAAGTATTTCTGTAGATTCATGGTCATCCAACTCTGACAGAATTACATTGAATGCGCGTATAGGTTATGCTCGTAGTTTTGGAGATCATAAGGTAGATGCTTTCGTATCATACGAGCAGATGAAGTACAAATATAATACTGTGAGCGGCTATCGTAAGAACTTCCTGTCAACAGCTCTTCCTGATTTGAACTTTGGTGGAACAAAGGATTCTGACAAGGATAATAGTGGCTATTCTGATGAGTTCGCTCGCCAGAACTGGTTCGGTCGTGTAAACTATAACTATAGAGATAAGTATCTCGCAGAGGCAACTTTGCGTTATGATGGTTCCATGAACTTTGCCAAAGGTCATCGATGGGGCTTGTTCCCTTCTTTGTCTGCTGGTTGGGTAATGTCTGAGGAAAGTTGGTTTAAGCCTTTGAGTAAAACTGTAAACTTCTTGAAGCTGAAGGCATCTTATGGTATGATGGGTAATGACAATATTGCTGCGTATCAGTATTTGTCAACTTTCTCATATCGGGCAAATAACCTTTATGCATTCGGAACAACTCCATCTTTAGTGCAGAGTGTGTTTGCTACAACTTCTGCTAATCCATTGGTAACATGGGAAAAGGCTCATTCTTGGAATGTCGGTTTCTCTTCTCAGTTCTTGAATGGAATGTTTGGCTTGGACTTCGACTGGTTTAAGTCTGCCCGTCGTGACATTTTGATTACTCGTAATGCTTCTGTTCCAACCTATTCTGGTTTGACTTTGCCTTCTGAGAATCTCGGTAAGGTAGATAATACAGGTTTCGAAGCTGTAGCCTTCTATAAGGATCACAAGGGTGATTTCTCTTGGAATGTATCTGCCAATGTTACTTATGCAAAGAATAAGGTAGTCTATATGGATGAGGCTGTGAAGACAGTGGCTTGGCAGCGTGTAACAGGTCATTCTATGGATGGTTATACACTTTACCATGCTAAGGGCATTTATCAGACTAAGGAGGAAGTAGATAATTCTGTTCATTTGCCTGGAGCCAAACCTGGTGACTTGATATTTGAGGATACCAATGGCGACAAGCAGATAACTTGGGATGATGCTGTTCGTACGGATAAGAGTGCTACACCACGCTGGATGTTCGGTCTGACCCTCGGCGGTTCTTGGAAAGGTATTGATTTCACAGCATTCTTCCAGGGACAGGCTGATGCACAGATTCTCGTAAAGCCAACCATGAATATGGCAAAAGAGTTCTATGATGGACGTTGGAGAGAAGATGCTTCTGAATCAGAAAGACTTAATGCAAAATATCCACGTGCATTCATGTCTGTATCTCAAGTTGATACCCGTAATGTGCTGGATTCCGACTGGTGGTTGCGTGATGCTTCTTTTGTTAGACTGAAGTCTATGGAAATAGGTTATACATTCCCTAAGACTCTGATTCAGCATGTAGGCTTGACCAATGCTCGCATCTACGTTAATGGTAACAATCTCTTCACTATTGATAGTATGAAGATTTTCGATCCAGAAATGACTGATGGTATCAAGGGTTATCCTATTCAGCGTTCATGGACTTTTGGTCTTAATTTAGCATTCTAATATTTAAATAGTAGATAACATGAAATACAATATATTAAAAGGTGGTGCCATTTTCTGTGTGGGTTTGATGATGGCATCCTGCTCCGACTTTCTGGATGTAGATCCTCGTAATAAGATTTCTGATGCTGCAGTCTGGAGTAATGTAGATTTGGCTAATGCCGCCCTTAATGATTGCTACACTTATGTAGAGGGTGAAAATGAAAATGGTGTGCCATTCTCAAGCTATACAGATGATGTATATCATCGTACAGGTTATGCCACAGAGGTTTATACTATGGGTACTGTATCTTGTGATAACTATAATGTGGGATACTCTGAGGCTCGTGGTAATACCTGGTATTTTTACTACAAGGCAATTAAGCAGGTAAATGAATTGTTGGAGAATATCGGCAAGGTGCCTGTTTCAGGTAATACAGAGACAACGATGAAAAAGCAGATAGAGGGACAAGCTTATTTCCTTCGTGCATTCTTCTATCATCAGTTGTATTCACTTTATGGTCGTGTACCTTTGGTATATCATACATTCGATATTGATTCACAGTGGGAACAGACCCGTGCTCCGATGGATGAGGTAGCTGACTCAATCTGCAAGGATTGTGATCGTGCAGCCGATATCTTACCTGTAAAATATGCATCGAGTGATGATTTTGGTCGTGCTACCAAGGGTGCTGCTCTTGCGGTGAAGGCTCGTACTTTGCTTTATAAGGCAAGTCCTCTTTTTGGTTCTCCTTCTAAGGAACGTTGGCAGGCTGCTGCTGATGCCAATAAGGCTGTCATTGATTTGAATGCTTATAGTTTGCCTTCTGTCAGCAATGCTGATGAGTATGCGGCTTTATTCTATGATGTAGAGAATCCGGAGATCATCTTTGAGAAGTTGTATAATACCAAAGATCCAGAAGGTGGTGCATTAAACTATCTTTTCCAAGCTCCTATGGGCGCCTTTGCTGGCGGTCATGGTTGGGGTGTATGGTTGCCAACTTATCAGGCTGCTGATGTTTATGAGAATGCGGATGGTAGTAAGTTTGAAATGAAGGGCGTCAAAGAGTATTCTATCAAGAAAGCTGAGGTTACTGACGCAGGCGTTATTTATAATAATGCAACCATTCAAGCAACTACCCAGTCTCCATACGTAGGTCGTGAGTTGCGTTTCTATGCTAACTTTATCTATGATGGTTCGAAATGGGGATATGGTGATGACAATCGTGAAATTGGTGTATTTGAACCTGGTGAAGAAGGTGTTAAAGGTGGTAATTCTTCTGCTCTCAATACAGATGATGAGTACTGGAATGCAACCAAGACCGGATACTATATGAAGAAGTTCCTGAATCCTGCTTACAATACAGATCAGGAGGATGAGGTGGATACTACTCCTTGGATTTTCTTCCGCTTGGCTGAAATCTATCTGAACTATGCTGAATGCCAGATGGAGCTTGGCAATAAGGCTGAGGCTTTGAAGTATATCAATCTTGTTCGTCAGCGTGTTGGACTTCCTGCAGCAACTGGTAAGGACTTGCGTGCTGAATACGAATATGAGCGTCGTGTAGAGTTGATGTTCGAGGGACAGCGTTTCTTCGATCTCCGTCGTTGGAAGAAAATGCCAGAAACATATTCTGGGGATAATCTTCCTACTGCCATGAAGATTTACAAGATGAAGGATGGTACCATGCTTTATACACATGATAAAACTGTTCTTCAGCAGCGTAGTTTCAGGGATGCTATGTATTGGATGCCGGTACCTCGTTATGAGTTGAACAAATGTCCAAACTTGGATGGTGCTCCTTATGAAGGAACTCAGAAGTAGCGAGATAGTCTCGTTTTACTGAATTATATTCGCCCATCTTGAATTTAAATCTCCCTTGAGGTCTTTAGAGATAAGGCAAGGGGATATATATATAAAAAGACCCCCGATAGTAACAATGTTATCGGGGGCTTTTGTATTCTTTTAAACCTAAATCAGTTTTTCGATTTCTTCAATAGAAAGTCCTGCTCCTTGGGCAACTTGCTCTTGTGTGAGCCCCATGCCGAGAAGACGCTTTGCGGTAGCTAACTTTTCTTTGGCAATACCTTCTTCTCTACCTTCTTCCTTCGCAGTATCGATCGAATTTTTTATATCTCGGTAAGCCTTGAGGCTGTCTTCATATTCTCGTAGCTCTTGTTGACTGAATTTAGCGATTTCTGCTTCTTCAAACAACTTCGTGAAAATTCTTTCTTTTAAAGCTTTCGGTCGTTTGTCAAGCTTGGGTAAATTCTTAAGTACATAGAGCCATTTGTCATACAGCGTTTCTAGCTCAGTCTCGCTTTTGTTGAATTTCGCAATCTCAATATACTTGAAAGAAAGTTTGTCGTTAAAGACCTTGAATGTCTTTTTGTCTAGCAGACCTACATCGTGGTTGATTTCTTTTTGGTCGAAAGCTTCTTCCTTAAAATCAAAATTGAGCAACGCTACCGTGTAAACATGGGCTAGCTTGAAATTCCAATCCTGTCCTTTTGGTGCTTGCTCTCTGATAGGAAATGTAGAGTAGAAGAGAGAACGGTCTTTGAAATATTTCTGAAAAGCGTTCTGCATCTCAACAATGAACTTTTCTCCTTTCTCATTTTCACAATACACGTCAAAGATAGCTTTGCGCTCTGCGAAAACATCACCAACGTGCTCGCTATTGAGGTAGCGGACATCCTTAATGACTTGCTCTCCATCGAAAAGTGAATTCAGAAAGTTGATGAGCAAGTCTTTATTTGGCTTTGTTCCAAAGATACGTTTGAAACCAAAGTCGGTAAGTAAGCTGATATATCGTTCTTCTGATAATCTCATAATCTGTTCTTTTTATAGATTCTTTTGGCAAAGATACGACTTTTTGTAATATCTTCCAAGTTTTTTTGCGTAAATCTATTATTTTGATGATATTTTGGACGATTCTTTCAGTTTGTCTCATGAAAAAATAGTTATTTTGCAAACGGAACTTAACATAAACTTATTTAAACATAAACGAAATGAAATGTATTAAACCCATTTGGCTGGTAGTTTGGATTCTGCCATTGCTCCTATTCATATTAAATGGTTGTAGTTCTTCTAGTGATTCTCCTGATAATCCAGAGAATCCTAAGCCTTCTGAAGTGAAGGTGATGGATAAATCACAGATTGCCAACTATGATAAGTATTATTGCCCTGGAACATGGAATGAGGGCTTTGAGAAAGAACCAGACAATATGCTCCGAAGCGACGCCAGATGGTCGTGGTGGAGAATGAAGCAGA
>ERZ1026852.488-NODE-488-length-24494-cov-5.234461_pt1 | contig 24494 bp, 20 predicted proteins | sample MGYA00380156_ERZ1026852 | MGnify/ENA primary metagenome ERZ1026852 (study PRJEB33269, sample SAMEA4719792) | human gut metagenome | biome: human-associated habitat; feature: organic feature; material: feces | place: Cameroon | collected 2013-10 ...
ACTATATTGTGATCATATTCACAATATGCTATTTTTTGCAATTTGGATATACTCTATAAAAAAGGAAAGGTTGATTCTTTTGATAGATTATTCTCCGCTTTGGGCTACAATGGAGCAAAAGAACATAAGTCAATATAAGCTTTTAAAATCCGGAATTGATAATCGAACTTTAGATAGTTTGAAAAAAGGGAAAAATATTACAATGCTGACATTAAATAAATTGTGCAATATCCTAGATTGCACTCCAAACGATGTCGTTACTTTCAAATAACAACCAATACTTCAAGTATTGGTTGTTTATTTTTTTGCTTGCTTCTTGAATCCACATATGGGTTTTCTTGCTTGCTTTTCTCTTCCTACGCCCACGCCGTGGGCTTTTCCGCTTGCCTGCTTCTCTCCGCGCCCACTTTTCTCCCCGCAACCTATCGATAAGCTTCCAGAGTGGGTTTTCTCACTTGCTTTTCTTTTCCTACACCCACGCCGTGGGTTTTTCTGCTTGCTAATTTCTCTTCGCACCCACTTTTCTCCCCAGCACACGTCAACCTGCTTCTGTTTTGTATTTTCCGCTTGCCAGCTTTCTCACCACACCCACGCTACGCAAAAAACCACCGCATATCTTACGATACACGGTGGTTCTAAACTCTTATCTAGTATTTACTTTCGCAAATAATCAAATTACTTTGCAGCAAGCTCAGCCTTGATAGCCTCTGTCAGTGCTGGAACGATCTTGTTCAGATCACCAACAACACCATAGTCAGCTACATCAAAGATTGGAGCGTCTGGATCCTTATTGATTGCAATAATGATATCAGACTCTTCCATACCAGCTACATGCTGGATTGCTCCTGAGATACCGATTGCGAAGTAGAGCTGTGGACGTACAGTCTTACCTGTCTGACCAACCTGAAGCTCCTTTGGCTTCCAGCCTGAATCTACAACGGCACGTGAGCATGAAACCTGTCCGCCAAGTACGTCTGCAAGATCCTCCAAAAGCTTGAAGTTCTCAGCAGAACCAACACCACGACCACCAGATACAAGAATCTTTGCATCCATGATATCCTTAATGTCTGAAACAGCCTTAGAAATCTCAAGGATCTCTACATATCTGTTATTTGGTGTGAAACCCGGGTTGTAGTTGATAACCTCAGCCTTTGCACCCTCAACCTTGTCAAGCTTCTGCATAACGCCTGGACGTACAGTAGCCATCTGAGGACGGTTGTCTGGACATGCGATTGTAGCGATTGTGTTACCACCAAATGCTGGACGAGTCATAAGAAGCTGATTGTGCTTCTGCTCTTTCCCAGGGATTGGGTTAACAGGGAAATCACCGATCTCAAGTAATGTACAGTCAGCTGTAAGTCCTGTCTGAACTCTGGCTGAAACTGTAGGACCAAGATCACGACCGATTGCTGTTGCACCAACCAACATGATTTCTGGCTTGAACTCATTGATAACTGAAGCAAGTGCGTGTGCATATGGCTCAGTTCTGTAATTCTTCAACTCTGGATCGTCTACTACGATTACCTTATCTGCACCGTAAGCAGCAAGCTCGTCTACAAGTCCTGAAACATCAGAACCAACCAATACTGCTGTTACTTCTGTGCCTAACTTCTCTGCAAGTCTCTTTCCTTCGCCAACAAGCTCGAAAGAGATTCCGCTTAATACATTATCTACCTGCTGTGCAAAGACGAATACGCCCTTGTACTTTGCTAATTCTTCTGCATTCATTGCTCCCATTTTATTCACCACTTTTCCTTTTTAATTAAATTACGTGCTTATCCTTCAGTTTACCAACAATATAGCTTACTGGATCTGCGTCTTCCGGAGCCATCTCGCCCTGACCCTTCTTAACCTTGTCAGAAGCTCTGGCGATCTTCGTTGGAGAACCGTTCAGACCGATGTTTGAATCATCAACATCTACAAGATCTGCTCTACCAAGCGTTGTGATCTCTGCATTGACTGCGTCGAAGATTCCACCTGGTGTCATATATCTTGGATCATTTAATTCAGAAAGTGCTGTGATAAGACATGGCATCTGAGCCTTTACCATATGGTAACCATCATCGTACTGACGCTTAACGATTACGCTGTCTCCATCCACCTTGATCTCCTGTGCATAAGAGATAACTGGAAGTCCAAGGTGCTCAGCGATCTGAGGACCAACCTGAGCTGTATCACCATCGATAGCCTGACGGCCTGTGATGATCAGATCATAGTCAAGCTTTCTGATCGCACCAGCGATTGTTGTAGATGTTGCCCAGGTATCAGCACCACCAAGTACACGGTCTGTTACAAGAACACCCTTGTCAGCGCCCATAGCGATTGCTTCCTGAAGAACATCTGCAGCCTTTGGAAGTCCCATTGTAAGAACTGTAACCTCAGCGCCATACTGATCCTTCAGTCTAAGAGCTGCCTCAAGACCAGCCTTATCATCCGGGTTCATAATTGTGAGCATTGCTCCTCTATTCAATGTACCATCCGGGTTGAACTGTACGCCACCCTTTGTATCAGGTACCTGCTTAATACATACGATAATTTTCACGATAAGTACCTCCTTACTTTAACAAGTTTGCTGAGATAACCATACGCTGTACTTCTGAAGTACCTTCGTAGATCTCTGTGATCTTAGCATCTCTCATCATACGCTCAACGTCATACTCCTTGATGTAACCATAACCACCATGAAGCTGTACACACTTTGTTGTTACTTCCATAGCAACCTCAGCAGCATAAAGCTTAGCCATAGCAGCCTCTACAGAGTAAGAAACCTTAGCGCCTGCCTGATACTCATCTTTCTTTCTTGCAGCCTTGTATACAAGAAGCTTAGCAGCCTCTACCTTTGTAGCAAGATCAGCAAGTACAAACTGTGTATTCTGGAACTGGGCAATTGATCTGCCAAACTGCTTTCTTTCCTTTACATAGTTTACAGTTGTCTCAAGAGCGCCCTCAGCGATACCAAGTGCCTGAGCAGCGATACCGATACGACCACCATCGAGTGTGTGCATAGCGATATTGAAGCCCTTGCCCTTCTGTCCAAGAAGTGCATCCTTAGGGATACGGCAATCTGTGAAGATCAACTCATATGTAGAAGAACCACAGATACCCATCTTGTTTTCCTTCGTACCAAATGTAAATCCAGGTGTTCCCTTCTCTACGATAAATGCAGAAATCTCTTTCATCTTTCTGCCACGCTTCTCGATGATGCCTGTAACAGCGATAACGATATATACGTCAGCTTCCTTACCATTTGTAATGAAGCACTTAGAACCGTTCAATACCCATTCGTCACCATCAAGAACTGCCTTTGTCTGCTGTCCCTGTGCATCTGTACCGGCACCTGGCTCTGTCAGACCGAATGCGCCGAGCTTCTTACCAGATGCAAGATCTGGAACATACTTTTCCTTCTGCTCTGGTGTACCAAATGTTACAATCGGGTCTACACACAGAGATGTATGTGCAGATACGATAACACCTGTTGTACCACAAACCTTAGAAAGCTCTTCTACGCACATAGCATATGTGAGAATATCACAGCCCTGTCCGCCTAATTCCTTAGAAACAGGAATTCCTAAGAAACCATACTTTGCCATCTTGTCTACAGTCTCTCTTGGAAATCTGTGCTGCTCATCAATTTCCTGTGCAAGAGGCTTTACTTCGTTCTGCGCAAAATCCTTGAACAGAGTCTGCGCCATTTCATACTTCTTGTCTAAAGTGAAATCCATTCTTTCTATCCTCCATAATAGATTGATTATTACATCCGCACATGGCTGACAAGCCACGTGCGGGGATTGTACGCTTATTACTGAGCGTCAACAGGTGTCTTTGTGCGATCTGCATTGTATACATAGAAGCCCTTGCCTGTCTTACAGCCGAGGTTTCCACCACGTACCATCTTACGAAGCAATGGACATGCACGATACTTGCTGTCGCCTGTTTCCTTATACAGAACATCCATGATTGCAAGGCAGATATCCAGACCTACGAAATCACCTAACTCAAGTGGTCCCATTGGGTGATTTGCACCAAGCTTCATAGCTGCATCAATACCGGCGATATCAGAAACACCTTCCATCTTAATGAAAGCTGCTTCGTTGATCATTGGGATAAGGATACGGTTTACAACGAAACCGGCAGCCTCATTTACCTGTACAGGTGTCTTGCCGATTTCTTCAGAGATCTTGATGATCTTATCAACAGTCTCCTGTGGAGTATTCACGCCTGCGATAACCTCAACGAGCTTCATTCTGTCAGCAGGATTGAAGAAATGCATACCGATCATAGGACGTGTAAGGCCATTTCCGATCTCTGTGATAGAAAGTGAAGATGTATTAGAAGCGAAGATACACTCTGGCTTTGCAATCTTGTCAAGCTCAGAAAATGTTGTCTTCTTAACTCCCATATCCTCAAATGCAGCTTCTACGATCAGATCACAATCTGCACAGAGGTCTTCCTTCAGACCAGGTGTAATGCTTGCAAGAATTGCATCTACCTTCTCCTGTGTCATCTTTCCTTTTTCTACAAGTCTTGCGTAGCCTTTCGCGATCTTATCCTTTCCGCCTTCGGCCCACTCCTGCTTGATGTCGCAAAGTGCAACCTCGTAACCATCAACCATAGCAAATGCCTTTGCAATGCCCTGTCCCATGGTACCAGCACCAATAACGCCAACCTTCATGTTTTATTTCCTCCTTAAAATTTAATTACTTACCTGTTTATTATTTGTTCTGGAAAGGAACAACCTTTAACTTCTTCTCCTTGTCTTTCTCAAGGAAGTTGCCCATACCAGCCTTCTGGTCTTCTGTCTCGAAGCAGTCACCGAAGAGCTTCTCTTCGATCACGATTGCCTGATCCATATCTACCTGAAGTCCATCGTTAATTGCTTTCTTGCAGTTTCTGACAGCAATCGGAGCGTTTGCTGCGATACCTACTGCCATCTTCTTAGCTGCCGGAAGAAGCTCTTCCAATGGATATACAGCGTTTACAAGGCCAATTCTGTATGCCTCATCCGCCTTAATATTTCTTGCTGTGTAGATCATCTGCTTTGCCATACCGGCTCCTACCAGACGAGCAAGTCTCTGTGTTCCACCAAATCCAGGTGTGATACCAAGACCTACCTCCGGCTGACCGAATACTGCATTCTCAGAACAGATACGGATGTCACAGCTCATAGAAATCTCACAGCCACCGCCAAGTGCAAATCCGTTGATTGCAGCGATTACCGGGATTGGGAATGTCTCGATCTTACGGAATACATCATTTCCCTTCTTACCGAATGCTTCGCCCTCAGCCTTTGTAAGTGTAGACATCTCTGCGATATCGGCACCTGCAACAAACGACTTCTCGCCAGCGCCTGTAAGAACTACGGCTCTTGTTGTATCCAAATCGATTGCATCGAATGTAGCCTCAAGCTCATCCAATACCTGACTATTCAATGCATTCAAAGCCTTTGGTCTGTTGATTGTAACAACGCCTACAAAGCCTTCCTGCTCATAAGTAATAAATTCCATCTTAATCTCCTTAAACTCTATCCTTGTATGTTATGCGGCTTAATTAGTCTTCAATCTTAACGATTGTAGAGCAGCCCATACCGCCACCGATACACAGTGTAGCAAGACCTGTCTTAGCGCCTCTTGCCTGCATCTCATGAAGCAATGTAACAAGGATACGGCATCCAGAAGCTCCAACCGGATGTCCAAGTGCGATTGCACCACCGTTTGGATTGAGCTGCTTCTCTGTATCAATACCAAGATCCTTACCAACTGCGACTGACTGTGCAGCGAATGCCTCGTTTGCCTCAATGATATCGAAGTCTTCGATCTTCATGCCTGTCTTAGCCATAACCTTCTTTGTAGAAGCTACAGGTCCAATACCCATAATAGAAGGATCAACACCTGCAAGTGCGCCTGCAACGAATGTAGCCATAGGCTTAACACCAAGCTCTTTTGCCTTCTCCTCAGACATAACAACGATTGCTGCTGCACCATCGTTGATACCAGAAGCGTTACCAGCTGTAACGAATCCGTCTGGGTTGATTGTGCGAAGCTTAGCCAGAGTCTCAACAGTTGTTCCAGGACGAGGACCCTCATCCTTCTTGAACTCGATTGTCTCTTTCTTCTTCTTAACCATAACCGGAACGATCTCTGCGTCAAATGCACCAGACTCCTGAGCTGCTGCTGCCTTCTGCTGGCTGTTTGCTGCAAATACATCAAGCTCTTCACGAGTCAGTCCCCACTGCTCACAGATGTTATCAGCTGTCTTGATCATGTGGTAATCGTTGAATGCATCCCAAAGAGCATCGTTTACCATTGTATCAACAAGCTTGCCGTTGTTCATTCTGTAACCAAAACGAGCGTTCATAGCTGCATAAGGAGCCATAGACATGTTCTCCATACCACCTGCTACAACGATGTCAGCATCGCCAGCCTGAATCATCTGAGCTGCCATGTTAACACAGTTCAAACCAGAACCACAAACTACATTTACTGTAACAGCAGGTGTCTCGATAGGAAGTCCAGCCTTCAGAGATGCCTGACGAGCTACGTTCTGTCCAAGACCTGCCTGGATAACGCAACCCATATATACATGATCGACCTGATCTGCAGGAACGCCTGCTCTGTTCAGAGCCTCCTTGATTACGATAGAACCTAACACTGGTGCCGGTGTTGTCGAAAGAGCACCACCCATAGTACCGATTGCTGTACGACATGCGCCAGCTAAAACTACTTTCTTTGCCATGATGAAATTTTCCTCCATTTCGTTTTATTGTTTCTATCTGTGCCGATCATGCATATGTCGACACGCCTAGATAGATAATATCATAATTTCCATGGTTTCGCAATAAAAGAAACCTTTACTTTTGTTTCTTTTTATGTACATTGCGTATACTTTTCTTATTTTTTGTATTCATTTGTGGCTTCTGATTTTGTCCCTGCTTCTGGGCAGATTTTTTATGTTGCACATTCGAACGGTTTCCAGATTGTTTATTCAGCGCCCCATGTTGGGATTTTTTTTCATATGCAGCATTTTTCATCTTCCGCGGTTTGATCAGGCAAGTTTTATCGAATCCAATCAAATCTGTCCGCCCTGCTTTGACAAGTGCCTCATGCACCAGATCATAATTATCCGGATTCCTGTACTGGATCAAGGCCCGCTGCATCGCCTTTTCATGTGGCGAATTCGGTACATACACCGTTTCCATCGTCCGCGGATCGACACCGGTGTAATACATGCAGGTCGATATCGTGGATGGTGTCGGATAGAAATCCTGCACCTGCTCCGGCATGTAGCCTAAGTCCCTCAGATACTCTGCCAGTTCCACCGCTTCTTTCAGGGTCGAACCCGGATGCGATGACATGAGATATGGTACCATGTACTGCTTTAAACCAAGTTCTTCATTGATCCGCTTGTATTTCCTGCAAAATGCCTGAAAGACTGCATTCTCCGGTTTGCCAAGTTTCATCAGCACCTTATCCGAGATATGCTCCGGCGCCACTTTCAACTGTCCGCTGATATGATATTTGCAAAGCTCCCGGAAGAACGTGTCATCCTTGTCCGCCATCAGATAATCAAACCGGATACCTGAACGGATAAATACTTTTTTTACCTTTGGCAGACTCCGAAGCTCCCGCAGCAGCTTCAGATAATCCGAATGGTCCACGATCAGGTTCGGACAGGGCTTCGGAAATAAGCACTGCCGATTCGCACAGACGCCATATTTTTCCTGTTTTTTGCAGGCTCGCTGCCGGAAATTTGCCGTCGGTCCACCCACGTCATGGATATATCCCTTAAACTCAGGATCTTTCGTCATTTCCCTTGCTTCTTCTATAATAGAAGCATGACTGCGTGTCTGTAATGTCCGTCCCTGATGGAATGTAAGCGCACAAAAACTACATCCGCCAAAGCACCCACGATTACTGACAAGCGAAAATTTAATCTCCGATATCGCTGGGATTCCACCTTGTGCCTCATAAATCGGATGATAGGTCTTCGTATATGGAAGTGCATACACCTCGTCCATCTCCAGCTCCGTCAAAGGATCTGCCGGCGGATTCTGAATCACATATTGATAATCTTTGTATTTTTCTACTAGAACCTTCGCGGTGATATGGTCAGTGTTATCATATTGTATCTTGAAGCTTCTCGCATAATTTAACTTATCTTCCTGCAATGCATCATACGATGGAAGTTCAATATAGTCTTCATACAGATGCTCCAGATTTCTTGCTTTGTAGACGGTTCCATGAATAAAACTTAAATCTTTGATGTCGATACCACTTTCCAGTGCATCTGCAATCTCCACGATTGCATGTTCACCCATACCATAGATTACCATATCCGCCTGCGCATCAACGAGAATCGAATGTTTGAGCTTATTCGACCAGTAATCATAATGAGCCAGCCGGCGCAGACTTGCTTCAATGCCGCCTGCCACGATTGCTGCATCCTTGTATTTTTTCCGGATCAAATTGCAGTACACGACTGTCGCATAATCCGGTCTTTTTCCCATCTCTCCACCCGGCGTATAGGCGTCCGTATGCCGTCTTTTTTTAGAGACAGTATAATGGTTTACCATCGAATCCATATTTCCCGCACACACCAGAAAGGCAAGCCTCGGTCTGCCATAAATGGCAATGGAGTTTTCATCCTTCCAGTCCGGTTGCGAAATAATTGCCACCTTATATCCATGTGCCTCTAACACCCGGCTTATAATCGCCGGTCCAAAAGATGGATGATCCACATAAGCATCCCCGATCACATAGACAAAATCCGGCTGTTCCCAGCCTCTTAATTGCATTTCCTTCTGCGTGAGTGGAAGGAATCTCTCGTCATACATATATTCCACGTCATGTTCACGCAGTGTTATTTTCCTATTTTCCACGTATCTCTATCCTGTCTTTTACTCTTCCAAGGTTCTTCCGTCCTTGATATAATAATGTGCCGTTCCGGCGCCTGTCGCAACAACTTGATCCGGATTCTTGATATTCACGACCGGAACACCTATCCTTTCCATAATCAGCTTGTCCATACCGAAGATCTTGCTTCCACCTCCGGCAAGGATAATTCCATGCTCGGAAATATCAGAAACAAGCTCTGGCGGAGCTCCCTCCAGCATAACCCGAATGGAATCTAAAATCTGATCTGTCTCCTCCTGGCATGCCTCGATCATCTCAGACGATTTGACCGCCATCTTTGTTGGCAGTCCACGTACCAATTCCTTGCCTCGTGCATAGCCGATTGCATCCTGCTCCCGTGGATACACAGATCCAATGTCCTTCTTCAACTGCTCGGCAGAACTTTCGCCAAGCAACACATTGTGACGTTTGCGCATGTAACGGATGATTGCCTCGTCAAAATCATCGCCACCGATCTTGATCGAACTGCTCTGTTGTACGCCGCCTCTTGCAACAATCGCGATATCTGTCGTTCCCGCGCCAATATCCACAACCATCGCACCAACCGCGGATTCAATATCCACACCTGCACCGATAGCTGCTGCAAATGGTTCTTCGAGTACATACACATTTTTTGCGCCGGTACGATATACCGCGTCACACGCTGCACGTCGCTGTACATCCGTGACACCACTTGGTACACAAACGCAAATGTTTGGCTTCCCCCAAATCTTTCGTTTTGCAATTGCTGATTTCACATAGATCTTGAGCATACGCTCCGTCATAATATAATCTGAAATAACACCATTCCGAATTGGACGTGCCACTTCGATATCCTCCGGTGTTTTTCCAAGCATCTTCTTCGCTTTATTTCCAACCGCAATAATCTTTTTGCTCTTCGCTTCATATGCGACCACAGATGGCTGGTTGACCACAATCCCCTTGTCTTTTATGTATATGACCGTGTTCGATGTTCCAAGGTCTATGCCGATATCTATATTTACCACGTTTTATACCTCTTATCTTCTGGTTTCTTATTTATCATCTTGCCATCAGCTTATTACACAAAAAGCCGATGCTTAAATTATAAGCATCGGCTCTTATTTTTTCAACGATTATTTAAAATCTTCGCTTAGTAAATATTTCCGACTGGATCCCTTTGCCTTCTCTCGATCGTCACATTCCAACATTGCCTCATCACAAGCCTTGAGCATACGATCGATATTTCCAGACTCCATCGCCATCAGAAGGTTCTTCACAGTACCCTCTACAGAATCATCCGTCTTAAAGCCCTGCTGCTTGAAATATCCTTTTGCGATTGCAAGCATATCCTTTGTAGAAATGCCTTCCATATTGATCTGATGTGTAAACTTGTTCTTTGCATCTCCGGTTGCACCAAACAAGCGATTGATAGACTCAGTCGCACCCGTCAGAATAACTACAACATCATTTGCATCCTTAGCTGTAAGCTTTATCAACTCTGTCATCTTATCTGGTGCAATCAAGCCTGCGTTTTCAACAACCATACATCCGCCGGCAAGTTTTGACATCGCGTCTGCAAGCTTTACCTTGTTCAATGCCTGTGCCTTGATCTTTGCAATCGTCTTTGCCTTGCAGATTCCCATATCATAGAAGCTTCTTGCAAAATCTTCGCCAACACAGGTCAGACCAAATCCATGATCACCCATCATACATACATTACGGTTATTCTGGTCAACTGTAATTGCATTGAATGTCTCGACAAGACTCTTTCCGGATTTCTCCATCTTTGTATACTTCTCAAGATAAGATGCAGCAAGTGGAAGTTTTCCTTCTTCGGCCGGCTGTGTCAGATCGATCTGAATCGTATCTGCCTGTTCTGCCGCCTTCAATGCTTCCTCTTCCGCTTTCTTCGCAGCCTCCAAAATCTTACGGGCTTCCTCTGCCTTCGCCTTTGCTTCCGCTTCTGCCTTTGCAGCTTCCTCGGCTGCCTTTTTACGAGCCTCTTCTTCTGCCTTTGCAGCAAGTTCTTCAGCGGCCTTCTTCTTTGCTTCTTCTTCCGCTTTTTTCTTCGCTTCCGCTTCTGCCTTCTTCTTTGCTTCTTCTTCGGCCTTCTTACGTTTCTCTTCCTCAGCCTTTGCCTTTGCAGCTTCCTCTGCTGCCTTCTTTGCATCAGCCTCGGCTTTCTTACGTGCTTCCTCTGCTGCCTTTAACGCTGCTTCTTCGGCCTTCTTTGCTTCCTCTAAGATACGCATAGCCTCTTCGGCTTTCTTACGCGCTTCTTCGGCTGCCTTCTTTGCATCAGCCTCAGCTTTCTTACGTGCCTCTTCTTCTGCTTTTTTCTTTGCTTCTGCTTCTGCTTTTTTCTTTGCTTCCGCTTCTGCCTTCTTCTTTGCTTCTTCCTCAGCCTTTTTCTTTGCTTCCGCTTCTGCCTTTTTCTTCGCTTCTGCTTCCGCTTTCTTCTTTGCTTCCGCCTCCGCTTTCTTCTTTGCTTCTTCCTCGGCACGCTTTCGGTTTTCTTCTGCACGCTTTGTAGCTTCTGCTTCTGCTTTCTGAGCCTGTTCCAGAATACGTTTTGCCTCTTCTGCCTTCTTCTTTGCCTCTTCTGCCTTCTTCAAAGCTTCCTGCTTTGCCTTTGCTCTTGCCTCTTCTTCCGCTTTCTTGCGGGCTTCCTCTGCTGCTTTCAGACGCGCTTCTTCCGCTTTCTTACGTTTCTCTTCTTCTTCGGCCTTAATACGCGCTTCTTCGGCTGCACGCTTCTCTGCTGCTGCCGCTGCCCGCTGTCTGGCTGCTGCTTCTGCAATTCTGCGCTCCTGTGCAGCTGCCTTTTCTTCTGCCTCTTTCAGTTTCTTTCTTCTGGCTTCTTCCTTCCGTTCAGCCTCCTCAATGGCTGCCTTTTTCTTGGCTGCCTCCGCCTCAGCTGCCTTCTTTGCCTTCTCTTCCTGCGCTTTCTTCTTTTCTTCCTCTGCCTTATTCTCAGCATCACCATATTGCGCAAGTTTTGATATCTCTGCACCCAGAGCATCCTCATCCTCGTCACCAAGATCATACATACTCTTCACATCATTGGTAGGAGTACTCCGATTTGGTACGATGCTGATAATATCATCAGCATCAGCCTTGGTTGTCTTATTCTCCTGTGCTTTCCATTCTACGCCATCAGAAATAATAGTTGTATTTCCCTGTTTTGTAAATGATGCTTCACCCTCTGCATCATCTCCACCAATTACTTTTACATCGCCACTGTCACCGGATAACTTTGTAGGACGCAATCTTGCCTTTTCATCATCCTGAGCCTTTTTCTTCTCAGGTGCATTCTCTTTCTGCTTGTTACCCATGTCAATATTGAGTCCAAGACCGCCGGATGGTTCTGTAGCCCCGAGGCCGCCGCCCAATCCTCCAAGTCCTTTGCTTTCTGTTTTACTTCCGGATAATCCTCCTTCCACCGGCGCACCAAGTCCGCCACCGGCCGGTTTATCCAAAGATTTACCAGACTTATCTGCCTGAATGCCAACACTCATACCAAGTCCTTCATCACTTGCTTTCTTTGGCTCTTTCTTTGCAGGTTCTTTTACCTTTGCAGGTTCTTCCTTTGCAGACTCTTCCACCTTTGCAGATGTCTCCTCTGGTTCCTCATCCTCCAATTTAATACCAAGTTCTGCAGCTTTCTTACGACGTTTCTTCTCTTCGATTTTCGCAAGTTCCTCCGCTGACAGAGTTTTGTATTTTGGCTTATTGTGGTCCGCAGCAGCTTCTCCAGCCTCTGCAGCCCCAGACAATTGCATTGCTTCCTGCTCTTTTTTCAGTTTTGCAGCCTTGGCAGCTTTTTCCTTTTCTACCTGTGCTCTTACCGCAGCAATCAACGCTTCTCTTTGATCAATAGCCACTCCCATTGCCTCCTTTCAGTCATACCTTCTCTCGGTCACGTCTTCTCGTCAAGAATTATCTGTATTCTTTCACACGTTTCAGCAAATTCTTCTTAACAGAATCTATCTTCAAAGATGCTTTTAGCTCATCTCGTGAAGGTCCTTTTTGTACGGGCTGTTCTTCTCTCTTCCCAGCCTCCGGTGTTGTTGATATAGCATCCATGCTGATTCCAAGTGATGCAAGTAACGCTTCTGCCTCTCTCTGCATCTGCTCCTCTTTACGCATGTTTTCCGTCATCTTATCCTGTGCTTCTTCCATAATCACGTTAAAATTATTCTCAACAATTTTCGTTTCCTTATGGTAATCCGGGAATAACGATGACTTGAATACCGGAAAGTCCAGCTTCTTTTTTTCCGGTTTTGTTGTAAACGGGGCTACATGGAATTTCTCTTTCGGTTCTTCCACTGTTTCCTCGTTTTCCGGTTCCGATTCAGTTTCCATCTCCGGCTCCGGTTCTACTATCTCTGACTCTTCGACTTCCGGTTCTACTGTCTCTGGCTCTTCGATTTCTACCTCAATCTCCGGTTCTTCTTCAACAGCTTCTTCCACCGTCTCCTCGATTTCCGGTTCTGGCTCAGTTTCCATCTCCGGTGCCGGTTCTACCGCCTCCGGCTCTTGGACTTCTACCTCAATCTCCGGTTCTTCTTCAACAGCTTCTTCCACCGTCTCCTCGATCTCCGGTTCTGGCTCAGTTTCCATCTCCGACTCCGGTTCTACTGTCTCTGGCTCTTCAACTTCTACCTCAATCTCCGGTTTTGGTTCCGGCATCTTCATCTCTCCGAATTCTGCATCCAGCTTCTCAGAGAAATCATCCACCTCATATTCTTCTTCAAAATCTTCCGGTGCCAGTTCCAGAGTCTGGAACTCAAACGCCGGTTTCCCGTTTGTCACTTCTGCTTCTTTCATCTCAGACACCTGCGTTCCATGTTCTTTTTCCGCAAGCTCTTCGATTGTATCTGCTTCCGCTTCAAACCCGTCATCTTCATCTACTACGACTACATCTTTTGCAATTGTTCCTTTTCTATGTCTCATATCTTCCGCCTGCCCTGTTGTCTCTGCAATCACTGATGAAATGTCACTATTTGATTCTTTCGGTTCTTCCAATGCCTTTGCATCTTTCGATTCCGATGTTGTTTCTTTTGTATCCTCTATATCGGTTATTCCAGGCTCTTTTTTCTCTTCCTCATTCTCTGTGGTCTCCGGTGCCGGAGTCTCTTTCTTCTCCACCACTTCTTCATCATCCGAAACAACTTCTTCGGATTCTTCCTCTTGTTTCTTTTTCTTCCACCTTTGGAAAAATCCTTTTTTTGTTTCCTTTTCTGTTTCTGCCCCAGATGCCTCCACCGTTACCTTTTGTTCTGTTTCATCCGCAACTGTCTCAGGTACTTTCGGGTCTGGTTCTGATTTTGTTTCGGTGTCTCGTTTCACCTCTGCTTCTGCAGTCGCTTTCTCCTCAGCTTCCGCTGTCGCCACTGCCTCTGCCTTTTCCTGCTGTTTCTGTTTTTTCAGCAGTTTCTTTTCTTTCCGTTGCTCCTCGCGTTCCTGCTTTTTGAGCATCTTCTGCACTTTTTTCTCCGAGCCGGCAGGTGCATAAGAATCCTCATACATAATTGTAATCTCCGCCTCTTTCGGATGCATTCGCAGATCATCGGTTGCAAGCAGTTCCTGTTCCTCTGTACGAAGTGCTTCCATATCCGGACTATCATCCGCAGCTTCAGTATCCGCATATATATTAAAATATGTATCTACCTTTGCTTTTCCAGCTTCAATATCCAATATAATCTGACTGTTCTCCGAATTCTTGAACGATGCATGATACAACTCTGCCAGCGCATCTGCCTCATTCTGTTTTCCCTCTTTTTTATAGAGTAAATACAACTCAAAGCTCCAGTCATAATCCAGATTATGTGCATATCCACCAATCAAAGGTTCCAGTAGCTTGTAATCATCCGCATGTTCATGCTTGTTCCAGACATATTCCATGTCCCGGCTATCATATGCATTGGCATCAAACATATACATATCATAATATGTTTTTGCCAACTGGAAATATCCCATCCGCAGATAAAGCTCCACGAACGTATACAGGATCCGTTTTGACTCCGGTCCCAGACGATGCGCCATGATCAGGCATCGTCTGGCATCCTCATATTTGTCATTTTTTATGTAAATCTCTCCACACAGTCTCAAAAACTGTGGGTTCAGCGATTTTGTCAAATCCTGATGTTCCACTAACTCAAGTGCCAGACTGTATTCTCTGGAATTCGCCAACTCTTTAATTTTATTTACACTCGCCATGCTGAGTCCTGCGCCCATGCCCTGTCACCTCTGTCAGTTCCACTTTACTTAGTGTCCTTCAAACACCTTTTCTACCTTCTCAATTACAGTATCTTTCATGTTACCTCTTGTCTTCTCATACTGCAATCCGGACTCCATAATCTCCAGGAGTTCCATTCTGTACTCATTATCAATATCCTTGATGTATTCCATCAATACGTCTTTCAATTCAATGACATATTCCTTCGTCTGCATCTTTGCAAGCATCTCATCCGGATTGAACTTTGATGTGCTCTTCATATCTTCCTGCTTCCGTCCACAAATCAGACACTCATCTGCACCAGCTTCATTCACATAGCCACAGTTACAAGTCCAGATCATGCCGTCGGTACGATACTTCTCTACCGCATCAATACCTCGTTTCTCCTTAAGCGCAGATAATCTATGTAACGGCATAGTAACATCGATAGGCTGATCGTTGCATGCATATACGCCACGGCTTGTCACATATTTTGAGATACGAACCTTTGCATCCTTCAAAAGCAGAATATCCTTTGCAGGAAGCTTACACTCCATATCCTTGGATTCAATCAGAGAAACATTTCCTTTCTCAAATACAAAATCCAAATCTTTTAACAGCAATCTCTCTTCATACAGATTTGTCAACTCGACATCTGCACGGATTGCACAAATATCATCTTTGTTATAATTAAAGAAATCTGTAGAAATGGTTACCCCATTCTTTGATCCACGTAACCATACACGAACCGGTCTTGGAACCAGACGGTTATAGTAGTTGCTGACATACAGAGATTTTTCTGTAATCGGATTTTCCTCTGGCTTCTTCTTCAGGCGAACTGCTGTACCTGAAGCGATTGTTCCTACGGAATAGCTAGCGAACTGTGTATAGTTCAGTTCTACACCAATTACCGCATCTGCTTTCTTTCTTGCTGCAATTGTCTGCAAACGTTTCAAAGCTGTCTCATTTACCTGCTCAAGCTTACCTGTCAGCTTCTCACTCTCAGAATCTGACATCTCACTTACACCGGCTGCAAAGCCCTTAAAAAAGTTCGAGCTAAGTACAGACTGTACATTCACAAATCCCAAATACTCTACGATTTCGTAACCCTCAAAGCCCTGTCCGGACGTCAACATTACATCTGCCATTTTTATTACCCTCCCAAAATAAAAATAATCGCTCAAATATACCTTAAATGATACCATACTTCCGTCGTATTTGAAAGACTTTTTGTATGATTTATAACATTTTCATCAATTATTTTGTGCATATTATGCAAAAATCACCAAATTTCTAAAATGCTAACGGACTTTTATTCTCATATTTGTGAAAATAAAATTCCAAATCGAAATAGGTATGCTCATCACTGTCCGCGATCATTTCCCAGTTCTCCAGTTCGTCCAGATTCGGGAAATGGGTATCCGCTGCATAATCATAATTGATCTTCGTCACATGCGCATACTTACAATACGGAAGCAGCATCTCATAGATCTGTCCACCACCAATCACGAAGATTTCCTTGTCCGCATACTGTTTGAGTGTCTCAAAAAGTTCTTCCTTCGAATGTACAACCGTACCCCCTCGCACAGTATAATCCGGATCAGTTGATAAAATAATATTGTCTCTTCCCGCAAGTGGCAGACCGTTCGGAAATCCTGCCAGTGTTTTTCTTCCGAGCACAACAACATTTCCCATCGTTGTCTGACGGAAGAATTTGTGATCCTCCGGTATTGAAACAAGCAGATCACCCTTGTTTCCAATCGCCCAGTTATTGTCAACCGCTACTATTAAATCCATGTTACCCTCCATATATTTCAACTCAAATTGCTATCGGTATGTTCTTGATCTGTGGTCCGGTCTGATAATCCTCAATCGTAAAATCATCGACCGTGAAATCATAAAAATCCTTAATGTCCGGATTCATTTTGAATTTCGGTGCCGGATAAGTCGGCCGGCTGATCAGTTCCTCCACGATTGGGATATGTCTGTCATAGATGTGTGCATCTGCGATCACATGCACCAGTTCTCCCGGTTCGAATCCGGTTACCTGTGCCAGCATATAGACCAGAACCGCATATTGCACAACATTCCAGTTGTTCGCTGCAAGCACATCCTGCGAACGTTGATTTAAGATCGCATTTAATTTATTGCCTGTCACATTAAAAGTCACACTGTACGCACACGGATACAGATTCATCTCCGACAGATCCTGATGCACATAGATGTTTGTCATGATACGACGGCTGTATGGATTATTCTTCAGGTCATAGATCACCCGGTCCACCTGATCCATCATACCCTCCTTGTACTTATGTTTCACGCCAAGCTGGTAGCCATACGCCTTACCGATTGAACCATCCTCATCCGCCCACGCATCCCAGATGTGGCTGTGCAGATCATGTACGTTGTTTGATTTTTTCTGCCAGATCCAGAGCAATTCATCAATCGCGGATTTCACATATGTTTTGCGCAGCGTAATCGCCGGGAACTCCTCTGCCAGATTATACCGGTTCACAACGCCAAACCGTTTGATTGTATACGCAGACGTTCCATCCTCCCATTTGGGACGAACTTTTTCCCCTTTTGTATCGTAACCATTCTCAATAATATCCTTACACATTGCAATGAACAAATCATCTGCTTTACTCATATTCTGTCTCCTTCTCCTGTTTTGTGCAATATTCACAGTCGTGGTTGTAAATATGTGCCAATCTTATTTTTTCTGCTTGTAATTCTTTCTTTTTCTGATAACATAATGCCCATGGAGGTACATTCTATGATTCCAAAAGAATTCGGGCCTCGTCTAAAAATTTCACGTCGTCAAAAACATCTTAATCAAACTGATATATCCAAGCGACTCAACATTACAAGACAAGCCTATAGTAACTATGAAACGGGAAGATGCGCGCCACCGGTAGATGTTCTGGCTGAGCTCACCATACTTCTCGAATATGATTTCTTTTCTATTTTTCTGGAAGCAGCTGCTTCCAAATTATTTCATTCTAATTTTCAAATTTATCCAGAAAGCGAGGATCTGTCATGTCAGATACCAAAACCTTCGGAGCTATACTCATTCGTCTCCGACTCCACTCCGGTTACACCCAGAAAGAAATAGCCGCATCGACCGGCATCTCACGTTCATCGTATTGTCATTTAGAATCAGACTATCGAAAACCGACCATGGATTTTTTTGTCAGGCTATGTATCTTCTATAAACAAAATCCCGTGAAACTGCTGCTTCCGCTTTTCCCGGAGGACTCGCTCGATTCACAGAAACATTATCTGCAATATTTAAATTCGTTATGTGAAATAAGATATAAAGCAGACACGAAGCGCAACCGGAAGCGCAACGTCAAATGCTGGTCTAAGAAGTAGCATCAAAATTGTTTCCGATCAGGAATCCGGCTTCTGCCTGTTTCCGGTTCTTCTCATATGGGTTACTCTCCGAATATTGGATCTGCGTCGTTGTCTCGCCACCGGCAACATATGTTCTGCCACATTCCGGACAGACTCCCATCTTCAGTGTCACATTCGCCGATATCAGCTTTGCCCCCGGCTTGCTGCTTTTCTGAATTGCATTCGCCACATGTTCACGTTCATGTGCGCTTACCTTTGCGTACGATTCACCCGCAGCAATCTTCCCCGGTGTCTTAAATGACACATCCGGTTCGTTCGAACCATCGACATATTCCCGGTTCTTACACGTCTGACATTCGACCGGTTTCACCTTCGTGGAAGTGTCGACCGTATTGTCTGCATTGACCGGTGTCACGCGGCTGACATTGCTGTATGGAATTATATAATTGTTGCTCATTGAACCAATATTCATCCCATCACCTCAAAAAAATAAGGTAACCAGACAGGTGTTCTGCATGGTTACCTTTATTTTACTATATTTCGCTTATATCCACAAGAGAAAGATTGTGTCGTTCAGATGACTCTAAGCTCGTAAGCAGCGCATGTGCGGTATCTAAGCTTGTGAGGACTGTCACACCTGTCTCGATTGCATTTCGGCGGATCACGAAGCCGTCCTTGCTGTGTTCTACACCCTGGGATGGTGTATCAATAACAAGATCGATTTCATGCGACAGAATCAGATCCAGAAGGTTTGGAGAAGGCTCCTCCACCTTGTTAATCGGTTTTGCCGGAACACCATTTTCATTCAGAACGCGGCAGGTACTTCTTGTTGAGTAAATCTCATAACCAAGTGCTGTAAACCGCTGTCCGATTTCTACGGCATCCAACTTGTCGGAATCCTTCACTGTCAGAATCATTTTCTTGTACTTTGGCAGGTTTACACCATTTCCAAGGAATGCTTTGAACAATGCTTCGTTATAATTCTTCGAGATACCAAGGCACTCACCCGTTGATTTCATCTCCGGACCAAGGCTGATCTCAGCACCACGGATCTTCTCAAAGGAGAATACCGGCATCTTAATTGCAAAGTATTCAGATTCCGGCTGTAATCCCGGTGTATACCCCATATCCTTAATCTTCTCACCTGTGATGACTCTTGTTGCAAGATCAACGATCGGAATACCGGTTACCTTACTGATGTATGGCACCGTACGGCTTGATCGAGGGTTAACCTCGATGACATACACTTCATCCTGATATACGATAAACTGAATATTAATCAGTCCGATGACATGCAAGCTGTTCGCAAGTTTCTTCGTGTAGTCTTCGAGCACACGTTTGATCTTTGGTGTAATCGTCTGTGCCGGATACACAGAGATACTATCGCCGGAATGGATACCTGCACGCTCAATATGCTCCATGATACCCGGAATCAGAATATCATCACCGTCGCACACGGCATCGACCTCGATTTCCTTACCCATCAGATATTTGTCAACCAGAACCGGATGTTCCTGCTCATGACGGTTGATAATCTCCATAAACTCGATGATGTCCTTATCCGAGATTGCTATCTGCATACCCTGTCCACCTAATACATAGGAAGGACGGACAAGAACCGGATAGCCAAGCTCATTGGCAGCTTCCAATGCTTCCTTTACTGTAAATACAGTCTTACCGGCTGCTCTTGGGATACAGCACTTCTCCAGAATCTCATCGAACAGCTCACGGTCTTCAGCTGCATCGACATTCTCAGCACTTGTACCAAGGATTGGCACACCCATCTCCAAAAGCGCCTCGGTCAGCTTGATAGCTGTCTGTCCACCGAACTGTACAACCGCGCCGTCCGGCTTCTCAATATTTACGATAGATTCTACATCTTCTGCAGTCAGCGGCTCGAAATACAAACGATCTGCGATATCGAAGTCTGTACTGACTGTCTCCGGATTGTTATTTACAATGATTGTCTCATAGCCCTTATTCTTCAATGTCCATGTACTATGTACAGAACAGTAGTCGAACTCGATACCCTGTCCGATACGGATCGGGCCGGACCCAAGCACCATGATCTTCTTTTTATTCTCATCCACTTCGACTTCGGATTCGCCATCGTAGCAAGAATAATAATACGGTGTCTCTGCCTCGAACTCTGCCGCACAGGTATCTACAATCTTATAGGATGCATGGATACCATAGCCATATCGAAGCTCCTTGATTTCCTTTTCTTTCTTGCCTGTAATCTGTGCGATTACCTTGTCCGGGAACTCCATGCGTTTTGCTTCCTGCATCATTTCCTTTGTGATTTCAGGTGTCTCACGCAACAATTTTTCTTCCTGTACAATATTGTTGATCTTGTCAATAAACCAGATATCTACCTTCGTAATATCATGGATTTCCTCTGCGGAGATTCCACGACGCAGTGCTTCTGCGATGACGAAGATTCGACGATCATCAACACGGTGCAGCATCTCATGGATTTCTTCCGTCGGAAGATCATTGTAATTCTCGTAGATCAGGCTGTCCACATGCTGTTCCAGGGAACGAAGCGCCTTCATCAGTGCACCCTCAAAATTCGTACAGATACTCATAACCTCACCGGTTGCTTTCATCTGCGTCGTCAGCTTCCGGCTTGCCTTGATGAACTTATCGAAAGGAAGTCTCGGCATCTTAACTACGACATAATCAAGTGCCGGTTCAAAGCTTGCATAAGTCTTGCCCGTGATTGCATTCTTGATCTCGTCCAGATTGTATCCAAGTGCGATCTTCGCAGCTACCTTCGCGATCGGATAACCGGTTGCTTTCGAAGCAAGCGCTGAAGAACGGCTTACTCGCGGATTTACCTCAATTACACAATATTCAAATGTTGTAGGATGCAATGCGAACTGTACGTTACATCCACCCTGGATACCAAGCTCTGTAATAATATTCAAGGCTGCACTACGAAGCATCTGGTATTCCTTATCTGCCAGTGTCTGCGATGGTGCAACAACGATAGAATCTCCTGTATGGACACCAACCGGATCCAGATTCTCCATATTACACACGGTAATACAGGTACCATTCGCATCACGCATAACTTCGTACTCAATCTCTTTCCAGCCCGCGATACAACGCTCGACCAGAACCTGACCGACACGCGACAGACGCAGTCCGTTCATCAATATCTCTACGAATTCTTCTTCGTTATGTGCAATACCGCCACCGCTGCCGCCAAGTGTATACGCCGGACGCAACACGATCGGATACCCGATCTTCTCAACAAACGCCAGACCATCCTTGATGTTCGTTACAACTTCGGATGGTGCACAAGGCTCATGGATCTTCTCCATGGTCTTCTTGAATTCCAGACGATCCTCTGCTTTCTTGATTGTCTTTGAAGATGTACCAAGCAGTCTTACATTATGTTCCTTCAGGAAACCGGACTCTTCCAGTTCCATCGCGATATTTAACGCTGCCTGTCCACCCAGTGTCGGAAGCACGCTGTCCGGTTTTTCCTTCTTGATAACCGCCTTTACAACCTCCGGTGTCAGAGGCTCGATATATACCTTATCTGCAATATCCTTATCTGTCATGATGGTAGCAGGATTCGAATTGATCAAAACAACGCAGATGCCCTCTTCCTTCAGGGAACGGCATGCCTGTGTACCAGCATAATCAAACTCTGCCGCCTGTCCGATAACGATCGGACCAGATCCAATAACTACAACCTTTTTTACATGCGGATTCTTTGGCATTATTTAGACACCTCCATCATATTCATAAACTCATCAAACAAAAATCCTGTATCGAGCGGACCTGCACAGGCCTCCGGATGGAACTGTACTGTCTGAACATTCTTCCCAAGATAATGCACACCCTCGATAGTCTTATCATTTACATTGATAAAGCTTGGCTCTGCAATGTCACGATCCAGTGTCTCTTCCTTTACCACATAGCCATGATTCTGTGTTGAAATATATACTTTTCCTGTCTTCAAATCCTTTACCGGATGGTTTGCGCCACGATGTCCATATTTCATCTTCTGCGTATCTGCGCCATTCGCAAGTGCCAGAAGCTGATGTCCCAGACAGATTGCAAAAATCGGGATTTTCGTTGCAAAAAGCTTCTTGATCTCTTCGATTGTCTTCACGTTATCCTTCGGATCACCAGGGCCGTTTGTCAGCATAATGCCGTCCGGTGCATCTGCAATAATCTCCTCCGCCGGAGTTTCCGCCGGATATACCGTAACCGCACAGCCACGTTCCAGCAGACAACGAACAATATTTTTCTTCACACCAAGGTCAATGACTGCCACCTTATATCCTTCGCCAGGAAAACTCATCTTCTCCTTGCATGTGACATCCAGCACAACATGTCCCATGTTCCATGCCTTGATCCGCTTAATACAATCATCCTTGTCGTAATTCTCATCCGTTGTGATCATGCCCTTCATCGTACCTTTGTCACGCAGAATTTTCGTCAGGGCACGTGTATCAATCGCCTCAATTCCGGTAATATCATTTTCTATAAGAAATGACTCGACACTTTCCTCACTTCGGAAGTTGCTCGGACGCTTCGCCAATTCTCTGACAATAAAGCCAGACTGCCATGGACGTTCTGCCTCCATGTCTTCCTTACAAATACCATAGTTACCAATCAATGGATACGTCATACACACAGACTGTCCTGCATAAGAAGGATCTGTCAGTACTTCCAGATAACCAGTCATCGATGTGTTAAACACGATCTCACTGATAATTTCTTTGGTCGAACCAACGCTTTTCCCCTCGAATACATGACCGTCTTCCAGTATCAGAAATGCTTTCATAGTCTTTGTCCTTTCTTCTTAGATTTACTTGCAAAACAGGAAATTTGCTCAAAAAAAAAGAGTGAAACGGAAAAATTGCATAGTTATCCGAAGCTCTTTTTTCTCAAATTGCAAAAATTATACATCAATTTTCGCCATAGCACAACCCCTTTTGTCAGATTCTTTTATTCTTCTTTTGTTCTTCCCTTTCTAAGCGGCTGTAAATACATCCACAATAGTCCTGCCGGTACAGGTGATACTCCCGCGACAGTTCGATGGAATGTGCATATCCATTCTTTTTTTTGAAATCACTGTACAGATATGCAACACCATATTTTTCTGCCATCCGCGCTCCAATCTCATTTAGCCATGCCGCGTTTTTGTGCGGGCTGATCGATAATGTTGTCGTAAAAATATCGAATCCATGCTCCTTCGCATAGCGGGCAGTCTCTTCCAATCGTAACTCATAACACTTGTAACAGCGACGTCCCCGCTCCGGTTCTTTCTCCAAGCCTTTTGCAATCGCATAAAACTTCTCCGGTTCATATGCGCCATCACACACATCTACAGCTCTCGCAAACTCTGCTTCCTGTGTAAACCGCTTCAGTTCCTCAATCCGCTTTTCATACTCTTCTTTTTCCGTAATGTTGGGATTGTAAAAAAAAGCCGTAATGTCATATTCCTCATATAATACACTCAGCACATGGGAACTGCATGGTGCACAACATACATGCAATAGCATCTTCTTTTGTTTTTTTGCATTTTGTTTGTTTTCGATTATCATTTTTTACCCTTTCTTGTCACTTCGACGAAAATAAACGTCGAACCGCCTATGCAAAACGCCTATTTTTGTGCAATATTCACAGTTGACTTTGTCAATAATATACAATATACTAAAGCTAACGAAAGAACTATAATATAGTTAGTTATGATTATATATTTTTACAGCTTGAAGGGCAAGAGTAAAAACGATAGAATCGCTATATGGGAGGTAAGAAACTATGACAGTGGATCAGGCAGTTAAAAAATTCAAATTAGAGCCACTTAACGTATATACGGCGAAGGCAAAAGCAAAAGAATTAAACGTAGATGAAGTTCTGTATATGAATGTCCAGAAGAACAAATATGCCTACATCGTAAAAGATGGCGCACGTGGATATGTGCTTTATCAGGATGAAAAAAGTATTTATTCCAAGATGTACAAAGGACTTAAGATGACCCCACTGGAGCCATAATTGTACATATTTCGTATAAGTAAAAC
>ERZ1026852.490-NODE-490-length-24424-cov-6.024252_pt1 | contig 24424 bp, 21 predicted proteins | sample MGYA00380156_ERZ1026852 | MGnify/ENA primary metagenome ERZ1026852 (study PRJEB33269, sample SAMEA4719792) | human gut metagenome | biome: human-associated habitat; feature: organic feature; material: feces | place: Cameroon | collected 2013-10 ...
AAATTCGTGTTTCACACTCATTAAGTACCGGCGGTCGCAAATGTCCCTTCGTAAATCCATTATCGTCAATTCAAACTATACATTAAAAGGATTAATAATAGTATGTGTGTATTGATATTTACTTTCACTTTATGATACACTAAGGATGTGCGTAATCATGCAAAAATTAATACGAGGTGATTTTTAAATGAACTTTGTCATGAAACATCATGCAAAAAAATACAAACGATTTTCTCTTTTTCCGATTTGTATGCTTTTAATTTTTTCTTTAACGGCTTGTACGGCAAATGTGGAGAAGCGGTATCAGACGTACATCAAGAGTTTGATTGCGATCAACTATCTTGGTGCAACCAAGGATTATATCGAGGCGTCCGGTGCCAATCAGGAGGATGCAGATGCGCTTTATCAGGCTAACATTGATCTGCTTACGGATAACATCCTCACTTATTACAGTGTGAATATTGACGATGCGCCGGAGATGCGGGAGCAGTTTGAATCACTTGCAAAGAATATCTACAGCAAAGTTAATTACAAAGTAGATAAGGCAAGAAAAGATGGCAGTGTCTATCTGGTAGATATAACCATTTATCCAATCAACCTGTTTGCACAGACATCCGCAGAGGTTACCGCTTATGTTGAAACCTTTAACAATGAAGTCAAAGCCGGAACCTACAACGATTATTCTCTGGCTGATTATGAAACTGTATTCGCACAGGGACTGATTGACATCCTGAATGCCGGCTGTGAAAATATGAGCTATGCGGATTCTCAGGTTGTAACAGTTGAGATTATCGAAGATGGAAATAAATATTATATCAGCGATCGTGATTTTATGAAGATTGATGCTGCTATGATCAGTTCCGCGATTGTAACAGAAACCGGAACATCTACAGATACAGAACAATAAAACCCTATATATACCAAACGACCGGTTGGTTCGAAACCCAACCGGCCGTTTTTTATCTTCTATCCACACATCTGTAGATCTTTAATTATATTCCTAGCTGATCATCGCTCCAGCCGGCATATCCTTCTCTGCAGTAAGCAGTGCCAGATTCCCCTCGAAATCCTCGGCGCAAAGGAGCATACCTTCGGATAACACACCCGCAAGTTTTGTCGGCTTCAGGTTCGTAATAACAACAACCTTCTTACCAACCATCTGCTCCGGTGTATAGTAATGCTTGATTCCGGATACGATCTGTAAGGTTCTGCCCTGTACCTTTACCTGGGAGCAAAGCAGCTTCTTAGACTTTGCAACCTCCTCACATGCAATGATCTCACCCATCTGCAGCTGCATACGACTGAACTCATCAATTGTGATTTCTTCTTTCACAACAGCATCGAGCGTTGGAATCTCAACCTTTTCTTCCTTCTTTGCCTTCTTCTCCGGCTTTGGTTCTTCCTCAACCACCTTGGATGGGAAACGCTTCTCGATCTCCTCGAGCATCTTCGGTGCATCGATTCTTGCGAAGAGAATCTCCGGCTGGTCTGTTACCTTGTTTCCGGATGGATACAGGCCAAAGTTCGAAAGCTCTGTTACGCGGCGCTTGTCAGCATTGAGCTGCTTTAAGATCTTCTCGGAAGTCTCCGGCATATATGGCTCAAGTAAGCTTGCACCGATCACGATGCTCTCTACCAGATTGTACAAAACGGTATTCAGACGGTCTGCATTCTCCGGATCCTTGGCAAGTGCCCAAGGCATTGTCTCGTCAATATACTTATTACAACGCTTGAACAAAGCGAAAATCTCTGTGATTGCATCTGCCACACGGAGCTTGTCCATGCATGCATTCACGCGGAGTCTGGTGTCTGTCACAACTGCCTTTAAATCGTCATCGACCGGCTCATGCGCACCTGCGTTAGTTACAACACCGCCGAAATATTTATTGGACATGGAAATCGTACGGTTTACGAGGTTTCCAAGTGTATTTGCAAGTTCTGAATTGATTCGTTCAATCACAAGCTCCCATGAAATAACACCATCATTCTCAAATGGCATCTCATGCAGCAGGAAGTAACGGACGGCATCCACGCCGAACAGGTCTACCATATCATCTGCGTAGATTACATTTCCACGGGACTTACTCATCTTTCCATCACTCTGGATGAGCCAAGGATGTCCGAATACCTGCTTCGGAAGCGGCTCGCCAAGCGCCATAAGGATACATGGCCAGTAAATCGTATGGAAACGGATGATATCCTTACCGATCAGATGCAGATCTGCAGGCCAGTAACGATGGTACAACTCGTCCGAATTGCCATCCACATCATAGCCAAGGCCTGTAATATAGTTGGTCAATGCGTCGATCCATACATATACGATATGCCCCGGATCAAAATCTACAGGAATACCCCACTTGAAGGATGTTCTTGATACGCACAGATCCTGCAGTCCCGGAAGGAGGAAGTTGTTCATCATCTCGTTCTTGCGGGACTCCGGCTGGATAAAGTCCGGATGTGTATTGATATGCTCGATCAGGCGGTCTGCGTATTTGCTGAGCTTGAAGAAATATGCTTCTTCCTTCGCCGGCTGTACCTCACGACCACAGTCCGGGCATTTGCCGTCCACAAGCTGTGCTTTCGTGAAGAAGGATTCGCAAGGTGTACAGTACATACCTTCGTACTCGCCCTTGTAGATATCTCCCTGATCGTATAACTTCTTGAAAATCTTCTGTACCTGCTTCTCATGATAATCGTCCGTTGTACGGATGAACTTGTCGTAAGAAGTGTTCATCAGATCCCAGATACGCTTGATCTCAGCCGATGTCTCATCCACGAATTCCTTCGGTGTGGAGAGATTCTCAAATGCTTTAATCTCAATCTTCTGACCATGTTCGTCAGTTCCTGTCTGGAAACGTACGTCGTATCCGACGTATCTCTTGTATCTGGCAATGCTGTCTGCAAGTACAATCTCATATGTGTTGCCTATATGAGGCTTACCAGATGTGTATGCGATTGCGGTTGTAATGTAGTACGGTTTTTTAGGCATATGAAACCCCTCCCTTATTTTTGTTTTTAACCCACTCTTAATTTAAATTTCTGGACGTCGCGCTCATCATCGACTACCTCGATCTGACCGCCAAGCCCACGGATCTTTCCATCGAAATCTTCGTAACCACGCAAAATATACTTGATATCGTCGATGGTGCTGAACCCTTCTGCTGCCAGTGCTGCGATGACAAGTGCGGCACCTGCACGCAGATCCGGTGCTACCAGATTGGCACCTGTATAGCCATCCACGCCGGTGATCACTGCAGAATTACCTTCTACCTTGATGCGTGCTCCCATACGGGAAAGCTCACCCACGTATTTAAACCGGTTCTCGAAAATGCTCTCCGTAATCACGCTCGTTCCCTGAGACAGTGCAAGTGTCACCGCCATCTGCGGCTGCATGTCTGTCGGAAATCCAGGATATGGAAGTGTTTTAATCTGTGTTGCTTTGAATCTGCCGTCCGCCATAACACGGACTGCATCATCGTATTCAATTACACGTGCGCCAATCTCGTTCAGTTTGGAAGAGATTGCCTCTAAGTGCTTCGGAATTACATTCTTGATCAGAACATTTCCCTTGGTGGCAGCTGCCATCGTCATAAATGTTCCAGCCTCAATCTGATCCGGAATAATCGAATATTCCGTACCTTTCAGCTTCTGGACTCCACGGATACGGATGACATCCGTTCCGGCGCCCTTGATATTTGCACCCATACTGTTCAGGAAGTTCGCTACATCTACGATGTGCGGCTCCTTCGCTGCATTCTCGATCGTTGTCTTGCCCTCTGCAAGTACGGCTGCCATCATGATATTGATGGTTGCTCCAACCGTTACCACGTCGAGATAAATATGGTTTCCAATCAGCTGGTCTGCTTTCGCAACGACCTTTCCACCATTTACAATCTCTACTTTCGCTCCAAGTGCTTCAAAGCCCTTGATATGCTGATCGATTGGACGCAGTCCGATATCACAGCCACCCGGCAATGCAACCTGTGCATAATTGTATTTACCAAGCAGAGCGCCAAGCAGATAGTAGGATGCTCGTATCTTTCGAATATATTCATCATCCACACAGACATCTTCTCCTGTTTTGATCGTTCCACCGCAGATAGAAACTGTATGGTTATCAATGTATTTTACCTTAGCGCCAATTGTCTCGATTGCACGAAGTAATGTCTTTGTATCTTCTACATATGGTACATTCTCAATAATACATTCTTCGTCTGTCATGACCGCTGCTGCAAGGATTCCAAGTGCCGCATTCTTCGCACCTGCAATGGATACTTCTCCTTCCAGAACATTGCCGCCTTTTATAACATATTTTTCCATTTCACACCTCTGTGCTGCCAGTTATTTTTTACGCTACTAGCCCATAATCTTAATAATTATAACACATTCCATTTTTTTGTAAAGCTTTTTACTTATCTGCCTCACAATAAATGCATCGATAAATACGATTTTTTTCATCGGCTAATTTAAATATATGCACAATTCCCGGTTCTGTCGATGTGATACAGCGAGGATTTTTACATTTTTTCACATTAATCAGTTTTTTCGGCAATGCGAGCTTCTTTTTCTCAACCGTCTGCCCGTCTTTGATGATGCTGACTGTGATGTCCGGGTCGATGTATCCGAGGACGTCTAAGTTCACATCATATTCCTTGTCGATCTTAAGGATGTCTTTCTTACCCATTTTGCTGCTTTTTACGTTCTGCAGGATGGCAACAGAGCAGTCGAGCTTGTCGAGCTCAAGGTCATGGTAGACCTGAAGTGCCTTGCCTGCCGTAATATGATCCAGCACGATACCATTTTGAATACTATCTATCTTCATATGATTACCTCCTTCATGCAAATCTATTTACCATACTCAGAGTTGTATATAATTGCAATTCTACGCAGACACGCTCTCGCTCACTTCCACACGTAGCGGTACTAAATTCACGACTACGTCGTTCATTAAGTACCGACGTGTTCCAATGGTCTGCTTAAGAATATGCAATTATATACAACTCCATCTACGCTTCGGTTGATTTGCATTTGTCGTCATTTACCTTGTTATATTCCTGTGTGGGTTTTTTGACGCTTTTTTGCTCTTAAAAACACACTGCGTGGGTTTTTTTGACCAATTTTTTTCTTCCACACACACTTTTCTCTCCGGAACTTGTCCGGAAGCTTCCTGTGTGGGTTTTTTCACGCCTTTTTGCTCTTAAAAACACACTGAGTGGGTTTTTTTGACCAGTTTTCCTCTTACGCACACACTTTTCTCTCTGGAACTTGTCCGGAAGTTTCCTGCATGGGTTTCCCCCACGGGTTACTCCGGAATCTTCGCAAGCTTGTCCGCAGGCAGGTTCAGCTTCACACCGTTTGCCTTAAGCAGTGTCAGCATCAGTGCCATACGCACGAATTTTCCGTTCATAACCTGGCGGAAATAGCAGGCGCGTGGATCGTCATCGATCTCCACAGAGATCTCATTGACACGTGGTAGCGGATGCAGGATGGCAAGATCGGGCTTCGCAAGCTTCATTTTCTTTCCATCGAGAATGTATGTATCCTTCAATCTGACATAATCCGCCTCATTGAAGAAACGTTCCTTCTGCACTCTTGTCATATAGAGCACATCGAGTTTACCCATCACTTCTTCCATCGACTCTACTTCTTCATATGGAATATTGTTTGCTTCAAGCACTTCGGAGATAATATATTCCGGCACACGAAGCTCCTTCGGTGCAATCAGGATAAATTTGATATTTTCATAACGGGATAATGCCTTGATCAGAGAATGTACGGTACGGCCAAACTTCAAATCGCCGCACAGACCGATCGTGAAATTATCCAGTCTTCCTTTCTCCCGCAGAATTGTCAGCAGATCTGCCAAGGTCTGTGTCGGATGGTTATGTCCGCCATCACCTGCGTTGATGATCGGCACGCTGCTCACCATAGATGCCCGCATCGGTGCACCTTCCTTCGGATGACGCATCGCAATGATATCTGCATAACAGCTTACCACTCTGGTTGTATCTCCTACGCTCTCGCCCTTCGTCGCAGACGAAGAAGCAGCCGAAGAAAAACCAAGTACATTTCCGCCAAGCTCCATCATTGCTGATTCAAAGCTAAGTCTTGTTCTTGTACTTGGTTCAAAAAATAATGTTGCAAGTTTTTTGCCCTTACACGCTTCGCTATATGCTTCTTTGTCATCAATGATATCCTGCGCAAGCTTCAAAATACCATCAATCTCTTCCACGGTCAGGTCTGTTGAATCGATTACATGTTTCATTTCTTGTTTCATTTCTTGTTTCCTCCATAATTATTACGCAGATGCCGATTGCGAAAAAGCAATCTGTACATCCGTGATATTATGCTGTTTCTCTGGATTGCGCCCTATACATTTTTCCGATTGTATCCGGACATCCGCAATCCTGTGCTGTTCCGGATTGTGTTCTCTACATTTTTCCAGCTGCATCCGGACATCCGCAATCCTGTACTGTTTCAGGATATATAACCTTCCTGCGGGTTCTTAAGCTTCCGGACATTGTGCCTCTGAAATATCTCATCAATCGCGAACCGGTCTTCCCGGTCGCAGACGAGAATATACGTTTTTCGATTTGCACGAATCTTCAGCACAATTACATTGCTGTCCTCCCCCTGGTTTTCCAGGAGAAAAGACCGCATGAATTCCCATTCAATAAATGTGGTTCCGACCAGCACACCATCTTCTGTAATGCCACTCTGTATTCGGGTGGACAGCACGATAAACAACACAAACATCAATACCGCAGGCACAAATATGTAGATTCTGAAATACACTAACACAACAAGTCCCACAAGCCCGAAGTTCGCATAGACGACCTCAGAGATATTTAATTTGTGATGCAACCGGCTCTTTATGATGATTCCCGACTGTTTTTTCACAGCAGAGACGCAGACAAGCACGCCCGTGCCAAAGCCGAGGAAAAGCACAAACGCCAGTACCGAAAGCCACACATCCATATATTATACCACTTAGATTCCTTTTATCAATGTATACATGACAGCTTTTTCTGCATGTCTTCTGTTTTCTGCCTGATCCAGGATATGATCCAGATTCTTCATCTCCACTTCCTTCGAAATCTCGAACCCTACATGCATTGGCATATCGTGGAACACAAGCGCATGGCTGCCCTCTAAGAACTCGTCGTTCAGCTGATATGGCATCATCTTGTCCATAAGCTCCTTCTTCTTATCCTGGTATGCAGGATCATTGAAGAACTCCATGTCAAGCCATGTATCGGTATAGCAGATATCCATGTCTTTCACATACTTCTTCACTTCATCCATCGGCATATCCGGATCAAGCTCTACATAATAACCTGTCTTCTTTGCCTCCTCGTAGAAGTCCGGACCGCAGGCTGTATCATTTACAAGCGGGGTAAGTCCGTACAGGGTTCCCTGCTTCATCTTCGAGAAGAATTCAACCAGTGAATTGAATACGTTGTTCTTTGCACCGATGTACAGGAACTTGACATTCAGGCTGCCGAACTTCTCCATAATCGTCAGTGCATCTGCCAGAATCTGGCATGGATGATAAGAGTTGTCACAGCCATTGATAAACGGCACGGTTACGTTGTCACCAAATAACTCGACCGTCTCATTTTTCACGAGACGTGCCATGATGATGTCTACATTCCGGCATACATACTTGATCTCAGAAACCGGTTCACCGAGAACAAAATTGCTATCTCTCCAAAGCTGGTTGTAGTAGGTTCCGCCAAGCTCTGTCATTCCTGTCGTAAAAGAAAGAAATGTACGGGTACTTGTCTTCTCAAACAATGTGTAAAGCTTCTTGCCCTCAAGTGCGTGGCTGTACTTCTCCGGATTCTTCTTCATATCCAGCGCAAGGTCAAGAATCTTCTGCAGCTCTTCTGCCGAGAAATTCTTGAAATTCAACATATTCTTCATGATTTTTATCCTCTTTTCTTATCACAAATGCAAGGCACACGGGCATCGTCCGATATGTATGCCCGTGTCCCGGGATTTACTATGTTCGTTCCTGCAGATATCCTACAAATATTTCTTCAGATCATCCACCTTATCGGTCTTCTCCCATGGAAGGTCGATATCAGTTCTTCCGAAATGTCCGTAAGCAGCTGTCTGCTTGTAGATTGGTCTGCGCAGATCAAGCATCTTGATGATGCCAGCCGGACGCAGGTCAAAGTTCTCTCGGACGATCTCTACGAGCTTGTCATCTGCAAGTTTCCCTGTGCCGAATGTATCTACCATAATGGAAGTTGGTCTTGCAACACCAATTGCATAAGAAAGCTGGATCTCACACTTTTCTGCCAGCCCTGCTGCCACGATATTCTTCGCTACATAACGAGCGGCATACGCTGCGGAACGGTCAACCTTTGTGCAGTCCTTTCCGGAGAATGCTCCGCCACCGTGACGTGCATATCCACCATAAGTATCTACGATGATCTTACGTCCGGTTACACCGGAGTCACCGTTTGGTCCACCGATAACAAAACGACCGGTTGGATTGATGAAGAACTTTGTCTCATCGTCAATCATATCCTGTGGAAGGACCGGATCAAATACATACTTCTTAATATCCTCGTGGATCTGCTCCTGGGATACATTCTCATCATGCTGGGTAGAAAGTACAACTGCCTCTAATCTGCAAGGCTTTCCGTTCTCATCATACTCTACGGATACCTGTGTCTTGCCATCCGGTCTTAAATAAGAAAGTGTACCGTTCTTACGAACCTCTGTCAGCTTTCTTGCAAGCTTATGTGCCAGAGAGATTGGATATGGCATAAGCTCCGGTGTCTCATTCGTTGCATAACCGAACATCATACCCTGATCGCCGGCACCGATTGCCTCGATTTCCTCGTCTGACATATGGTTTTCCTTTGCTTCGAGTGCCTTGTCAACACCCATTGCGATATCGGCTGACTGCTTGTCAAGTGCAACGATCACACCACAGGTATCGCAGTCAAACCCGTACTTTGCACGGTCATATCCGATCTCACGGATTGTCTCACGGACGATTGTCTGAATATCGATCTGGGCCTTTGTTGTGATCTCGCCCATAACAAGTACCAATCCGGTTGTTACGGCTGTCTCACAAGCGACACGGCTCATTGGATCCTGCGCCAAAAGTGCATCTAATACGGCATCACTGATCTGATCACAGATTTTGTCAGGATGGCCTTCGGTTACTGATTCTGAAGTAAATAATAATTTCTCCATTTGTTCCTCCTTTTAAACTCGCTTACCTTGTGTATAGTCTGGTTGTCTCTTTATCCGCGGTAATTCATAAAAAGAAATCCGGTTGCAAGCAACCGGATTTGAAAGGCGTTATCAAATCTTCTTATTGCTCGACAACTTAATCTAAGTATCGCTCAGGTCGGCACCTTCCGTCTCCGGGGTTGCCGTGGCTTCTTCGTCCCTTATGACTCCACCACTCTGAATAAGAGAGACATGTCTAACATATATCATCTATTTCTGATTGTCAATGGTTTTATTTGTTATTTTCGTTGTATCTGCGCATAATCCGACGATTTTCATTTCTGTGCGCCATGCTTTTGCGGATAACACGGAGCAGCATCGCCACAAGCATCAAAAGCAGCACCCCTACGGCTGCACCACAGCTGTCAAGCAGCACATCCTTTATCTGTCCGCTCCGTCCGGGGACAAACAACTGATGGAACTCGTCCGTCATCGCATACACGGTAGCGGTTCCCCATGCAAAAAACACAGACAGCTTTCGTTTCCGGTGGTCATCAAACCATGCACCGCATAAAAGCATTGCAAAGACTGCATATTCTGTCGCATGTGCCAGCTTACGGATTGGGTGATCCACCTTCTCCGCAAACGCGAGCTGCGAATCTTCCGACCAGCTTTTGAAGTCTGAATGCACGATCCGGCCAAACTCCATGCCGACAGTATAACTGTCCTCCGTTGATTCCACGCCATTTCTGGAAGAAAAGCAAAAGATCATAACTGCGAACAATGCCGACAATACGATAAACACCGCCTGTCGCTTCGACAGCCTCCCCGGCTTCGCCTGTTTGTTCCTAGATATGCTTCCCGATTGCATCTGCCAACGCCTTTAAGGATTCGGATTCTGTCTCACCCTGCTTCCATGTCACCTGCACGTCATCCCCTGCATGACGCGGAATCACATGCATATGGAAATGATGCACCGTCTGTCCGGCAACCTCACCATTGTTCTGTACGATATTCAGGCCCTCACAGCCTGTCTCTTCCTGCACTGCCTTTGCTACATGTGTTGCAAGTGAGAACACTTTACCGGCAGTCTCCTCATCAAGCTGGTAAATGTTATCATAATGCTCCTTTGTCAGAATCAGTGCATGTCCCTGATTGGCTGGTGCCAGATCCAGAATCACACGACATTCCGGTGTCTCATATACGGTTGCAGACGGAATCTCACCATTTGCGATCTTACAAAAAATACAATCATCTTTTTTCATGTAATTGTGCCTCCTGTTTTTCTTTGTACACTAACTGTAAATACATGCTTCTGTTTTGTCAAGTACTCTGGTTGTCATTCATGTCTTACAAACTTTATGCACTAACAGATATTTTCAAATCCATAACATTGCTCATCAATCAGAACGCCATTTTCATCATATACACGGAACAATGTCCAGTAATATCCATACTGCGGTGTCCAGATACACCACCCGGCATTCCCCTGCGGAACAGTAAATTTACCTGTCGTATATGTCCAGGCAGGTTTCCCCTGTGCTAACAGTGTACAGTCAAGAATCAGCATCTCATACTGATATTTCTGTCCCGGATTATCATAGCTTTCAACACCGATCAGATAACCGGTTCCCTGCTCGCCACTATACGGCATCTGACATTTTCCCTTTATGATTGGTCGACATTTTGCAAGTTTTTCTTCTCTTGTCGCGGAGCATCTCTGACATGTATACTTTCTAATTCCTTCTGTCTCATATGTCGGCTGTTGCGTGATCACTCCGCTATCCCAGCTATGCCCCTTTGCTGCTATTGCTTCCATCCTTGTCTCTTTACACACTGTACATGTATAGCATCTGGTTCCCGTTGCTGTACATGTTGATTCTGCCGTAATAACTCCGCTATCCCATACATGTTGTGTATGCTCCGGTTCCGGCGATTTGCCTGTGTATTGCACAGTAAATGTAAACTGCGTTGCATCTCCAACCGCAGTCAGCTGAATCTCCGCATTTTCATCTGACCAATCGATCTGATTGATCGCATATGCGATAATTCCATTCTGAATCCCCGATACACTCGGAGGATACGAAGCATTATCCGCTGCAATTACAAACTCCGTTGACTGCGCATCCAGATTCTGCTGGATTCTTTCCCGATAACTCTCTGCCCAATTCGCCGCATCGCCATTTCTGACAAAATAATTGTCTTTCAGACCGGTTGACGGCGTTCCATATCCATCCGCTGTGTAAATCTTCGCATGGCCTTTATGCGCGATTGCCATCAGCTCATCCGTAAGCCCAAAATACAAATGCCGGTTATCAAAATCATAAAAATTGGCATTGGAATCATCCCATGTACAATCTACCTGATACCATTCACCATCCAGCTTCATTGCATTCCATGTATGTCCATCATAAGTATCTCTGGTCTCGGCATTTTCAATACCCGCTGCCGTTAACAACATAGCATATGCACTTTCATACGCCTGACAGGTACCTGTTCCCCTTGTCAGGGCACTCTCGGAAGAAGACCATTTCAGAGAATTATCATAATCTAACTGCTCCAACAACCAGTCATGTAACCACAAAGCCTTTGCATAATCAGAGCCATTTGTTTCCTGATTGCACCGGGCAACTGCGGAAGCAACAATACTGGAAACACTCGGATATGCATCATCCTGAACTACAAGGTTTCTACTGACACGCAAATAATACACACCGCTTTGTCTATCCATAACATAAAATCTAAAATTATAAGTTCCGGTTGCCATCATCGTAAATTCATAATCATGAGATGCACACTCCGTTGTATATTCGATCCATTCACCTCTGCTCGGATCTGCAACCGATTCAAATGCCCATTCCCCCGGATTGGAATAGCTTGGTGCATCCATACGAAACTGATAATTTCCACTTCCGCCAGTTGCAGACACATGAAATGTCGTTGCCTGTCCAAGTACCGGCTCATTCCATTCCACTTTCAATGTAACACTCCCAGAGGTTGCCGTTTCACTGTAAGTATAACCAGCCGCTTCTGCGCGGATTTCAGTCATTGGAACAACTGCAACACTCAGAATCAGTAATACCATACTTACCAAAACTGCTATCTTTTTTCTTAAGGTTCTTTTCAATATCGCCTTCTCCTTTTCTTTAATCCTATCGCTACACCTGATACCCCCGCGTACCATAATCCACGCCCTGCACGCTCTCATTTAACATACCTTTGCCATATGTCAGTCCGGCATATACCTGATGCACGTTCTGCATCACCGCACCTTCCGTATCAATCTCGTGCAGATGCACAAATCCGACACGCAGAGCGTCAACAAGCTGTATGCACCGTTCAAGTTCATCCGGCTGCCTGCGCACTTCTGAGCGTACAAGCTTCCCATAGATAAATCTGAAAATGGCAATCACTTTTCTGCCAAGCACATCCTCCTTCGAGAAGCAGTCGATCAGTTCCTGCAGCGTACGCCGCGCCTGCCCAACCGTTTGCAGATATGTGGTCATATCGTTTGTTTCATACGCCGCTATTGCATCACTGCTATATGTATGAAAGATATCACACAGCACCAGAATCAGTCCACTATGATTTTCCTGACTGATGCGCCGTGTAAATTCCTGTTTCTGTTCCTGTGTCATGATAATTTCCTCGTATTCCGGCCTACCATTCTCTGGTTTAATTCTCAAATTTTTCAGTTAGAATTTTCCAGGTTTATCCGTATATTTATCCTATACTGTCTACTGCAATAACTGCAAGATCGATTCCGGGCGGTCATTTGCCTTCTGCATCATTGAAATCGCAGCCTGTGACAACACTTCCTGCTGCGTATATTCCGTCATTTCCTCTGCCATATCTGTATCCATAATCCGCGAATATGCTTCTGTGATACTCTCACTCTGTACTTGCAGGTTGGAATGCACATCATCCAGACGGTTCTCATAGGCACCCAGTTTGGAACGTGCAGCCGAAACCTTCTTTACTGCCTCATCGATGATTTCCACAGCCTGACCTGCATATTCATGTGTGTACATGATCAGCTCATCCACACCAAGTGATTTTGCATTCAGCTCTGGAATGTCAATCGCCAATTGCTCACCCTCATTGGATCCCGTCTGTACAACCATCGTTCCTGCCGACAAAACTTCGATCTGCGCTGTTACAGCGCCACCATTATCAGCAACGGCATCTGCATCTGCCTCGATTGTCATAGAGAAGCCGCTTCGATCTGTCACTTCAATCTTGTTTCCATCTGTTTTCAAAGTTGCAGTTGTAGAAAATCCATCCTGTGTGACGTTCAAAGCTGCCTGACAATCCTTGCCCTGCATCATCGTACCATCTGTCACTCCCAGCACGGCTGCCAGCTCGGGATTCCCAACAGAAATACTGATTTTCTCACTGCTTCCATATCCCTTTGTGCGGAACACCACCGGTGCTCCACTGTCAAAGCTTTCTTCTGTCGTTCCGTCATTCGACGCAAAGACATCTATATTGAGTTTGGCAAGACTGGTCTGGAGTTTTCCATACACATCCTCCATTGTCATGCCTTCCTCAACCTCGACCGAAAATCCATTCACCTTCAGAGTTCCTGCCTGATCTTTCGTGATCACAGCAGTAGAGTAGGTGAATCCTGTCGTCATAGATGCCTGTTCTGCATCGGCAGTTACATTGATTGAATAAACGCCTGTACTTACCTCCGATGAAATATAAGTTGCTTTCACACCATTGGCACTGGACAGTGAACGTCTCGTCAGATCGCCATTCAACAACGTCTGCCCGTTAAATGCTGTCGTGTCGGAGATCTGTGTCAGCTCGGCTGCAAGCGAATCCATCTCTTCCTGAATCGCATCACGATCGACCTCATCATTGACATCGTTTGCCGCCTGCACAGCAAGCTCACGCATACGCCCCAGAATACTGTGCATTTCTTCCATACCGCCTTCCGCAGACTGGATAACAGAGATACCATCGTTAGAATTCAATGCTGCCCGGTCAAGTCCCCGGATCTGTGCACTCATCTTCTTTGAGATCGCAAGTCCCGCTGCATCATCTGCCGGACTTGTAATCTTATATCCGGAAGAAAGTCTGGACATCGACTTTGCTACTTTATTATTTACTTTTCCAAAATTCGTCGTGGCATTCATTGCCAGCGCATTGTAGTTAATTCTCATGTTCTGCCTCCTGTCATCAACGGCATAGCCACTTCGATCAGCTGCCGTACCTGTTATATCCGTTCTCGTGTTTCTATGTTATTTATCGGAAAGTTGCACCAATGCCTTAACAAAGAACACCGCTGCTTCACAAAGTTTCTGTGTTGAAGGACGAGTTCCCACATACGGACTATCCGCAAGCAATATACCAAACGCTTCTGCCTGTGCCAAAAGCGCCGTGTTGCCATCGGAAGTATCCGCAACGATAGAGCCTGTCCATTTTCCCTCTGCATCTACACGTAATGTCGCAGAAAGCTTTCCATACTGCTTGGATGGTAACTGTATCTCAATCGTACCCCTCTGACCAGCGTCAGTCTGTAAAGTCAGATTGACGAGCCTGGTTCCTGTCTCAGTTGCAACCGGAAGCTGATACTGCTGCCGTTTCGCCATTGCACCAAGGATACGGAAACCAGCCTGCACCAGTTTTAAATTCCGGAAATCCATCGAAGCTGCTCCAAGCTGTTCCTGTGTATACATCTGCTCCACAAGCTGCTGTTGCAAATCCGCATAGGTAAGCGACAGATCTCCGCCCCGTCCAAGCTGTTCTAACAGACTGTCTGCCTCAAACGGCAATCTGATTTCTGCCCCGGCAAGAGACTTTGCCATCGCATCGGTTTCTGCATCGACCGCGTCCTCTGTTGTATGTTCTTCAAAATGCAGGTTTTTCATTACCTGTGCCAGAAGGTTATATATATCTGCACTTTCCGGTGAGTCAGTTCCGTGCAGAATCATATTTGCCGCCTGCACATTCAAAGCACTTTCTTCCAGTTTCTGTGCCTGCAAAAGCTGTTCTGCTTCTGCAAGTACATCATCCTCTTCCATCTCCTGCCACGGATTTACTACATCATCCATGTTTTGTGCCTCTTCTGTGCGTTTGGTATTTTCACTGTTATTTTCCTGTGCACTCCATTTTGCCTCATGAGAGAATGCGGCTTCAATCTGGGCATCCATCTTCGTCCCGCCTGCCTGCATGCCGGTCAGCATACCAAATGAATCATCCACTGAAACGTCTATCCCCGCCGCCCTGCGGCTTCGCATCGCCGTGATCAGATTGCGTACCGTCAGACGGCTGCCATTTGCAAACAGATACCCCGCCTCCCGGTCTCCGGACTTCTCCAGATTCTTCAATACGCGATACATACCGATATAGCCGGAGCGTTCCTCTTCGCTGATTGTTCCACGATGTTCTACATCCCGCAGGAATGTTGCAAAATCCTCCGTCTCTTTGACACCAGCCTGATAGTTTTTCTCCCGCAGCGTCTGACTCAGTTCCTCCACCGACAGATCCAGAGGATTTAATCCATCCCGGATCATCGACAGCACAGCATTCGGTTTGCATGCCGCAAGCAGATCATTTACTTCCCGGTCATATTGGATCACCTGCTGCAGATTCTCCTGTGTAATTGCAATTGAATTATATCCCAATATACGCACTGCCCGCGTATGCTCTGCATCTGCCGGAAGCTGCAGCTCCTGTAAGAGTGCGTCCACATTGGCAAATGCTTTGCGGATACTGTCTCCCATATCCGCCCGCGGTGCGGTACCAAGTGCATCGTATTCCCGCTCCATCGCCGTGAAGTTTGCCGGGCGACGGATAGTGTCAGATGCGATTTTCCCTGCCTGTGATCCGCTGCCTGCTGTCGCAGGATTACCGGTCTGAGCTTCTACTCCCTGACTACCGGCATTTCCCTCCGCGACAAGATCAGCAAGTCCACGCACAGAAACCGTTTGCAGAACATTGCCTCTATCCACATTCGCCTGCGTCTGTACTGCCTCTGTGTTCATGGCAGCACTTGCAACCCGTTCTGCATCCAAAAGGTATCCCAACCTGACCGCCGATGCAGTCCCAATCGTCTGCAGCCCCTGCTGTAACTCAGCATACATAGAGACATTTTCTTCGGTTGCTTCCACACCATTTCTGACGAATAATTCTCTTGTCATCTGCGCTTCTACGTTTCGAAGCTTCGCTACTACCTGTGACAGATCCCGCGTATCTATATTGATATCCTGTTTTAACATCCGGACTGCTGCCTGCTGTGTCATGGACAGACGCAATTCCTCTAGCTGCCGCAGTGCCGTTACCTCTCGAAGCGACTGCTGCGTATTCTCTGCATCTGGCTGGGAATCTGACTCGGAACGATTCTGACCTGCTGGATTCTCTGTCCCTGATTTCGTGTTTCCTGCATTGTTAATTTCTGCTGCAGCTTCCCGCGCTGCCAGCATCGCCGCGATCGTAAGCGGCTTTCCTTGTCGCACTGTCTCTGTCACATCAATCTCCGTCAGACTCTCGACTGCCTGTTGGAGTTTCTCCGCTTTGATCTCGATATCCTGCTCTGTCTGCGCATCCGCCATCTCCGTCGTCGGCAGTTTCTCTATCGGTGTTCCAACCTGTGCCTGCATCTCCATATAAGTGCGCATTGAATCGGTTGTGAGTGGAATGTCATTGGCGAGCAGCAAAGCCGCGCCACCCATACTTTGATCGTTCACCGGGATTCCAGCCTGTTCCACGATGTGCTGCAGCTGTGTCTGCAAAGTCTCCGGCAATTCGTTCCATGGCCAAACCGCCTTCGACTGCCACGCCTCTGCTGTCGTGTCAGACGTCTGTCTGCTCTGCTGTCCACTGTAATGCGCCTTGTAGAGATTCTCCTGATTCAGCGGCATTTTGTTTTTCAACAGATACAAAATATCGTTATTGCCAACCTGCAAATCCACATCTGTACCTGCAATCTTCGCTCCGGTACTGGTAAATACGAGATTGGATACATCTCCCTGATCGACCTTCGCCTGCGCCAGTACATTTGCTAACGTATCTTTGTGTGCCTGATCCCGCATCGTATTCACGAGATCCATCAGATCGGATAAAGAAGCGGAACCAACGTCGATTCCCATCTGACGCAGCTTCTGAATCTCCTCTGTGCTGAGAGAACGGGCGATTTCCTTTGCATCCTCGCGTGCCTGATCCTCGTCACTGATCTCCTGCTGCTGTTCCGATTTTGCCTTTTCCTGCATGTCACGACGATATTCCTCAAAATTGTCCATGACCGTCTGCGCATTCGTTTCAACCTTCGCCGTCCGGTCATACTGCACCTGTTCCACCGCCTCAAAGGCATCCATTGATGAAACAGCCGTTGACGCATATTTCTGATTCGCCGCCATACGTTCGTATGCGCTATAAGCGTTTGCTGCATCCTGTGAATTTTTTATATTGATATTCTGCATATATGCTCCTTATATTTTACCGATCCTTGAAATTTCTATGAATTATATCGACAGATGGTACGAATTTCTGAACTTTCGTGCAACACGAATCTTAGATCGACTTCTTATAACATTCCATCTCACCGATCAACGCATCCTATGCATAAAAAAGACCGGTACGTCGTGTACCGGTCTGATTTTTGTCACTTATAATTGCCATTTGGGGTTGTCAAATTATGCTGTGTAAATCTTCTCTGTCACCGTATGTGATTCACCCGGTGCAAGCTCCTTGTAACCGGATTCCTCTGCAGGGATCGGCTGGTTTGGTGCATCAATGATCCATGTGCAAGGCTCCGGACAGAAATATCCTTTGTCTCCATGATCATTCCATACGACCCAGAACTTAAAGTCCTTACATACTTCATAGCAGATACGCTTGCCTGTTGCTGCATCCGTTACCACAGCTCCATAGAACGGCTTGCCATCCAGACTTCCTTCCTCTGCAAAGAATACATCATTGTCAATATCATGAAGCACCGGAACCTGTGAGCCTGTCAGATACTGTCTGTCGTGATTCGTCTGTACCAGCATATCTCCTGTCGGGATGCAGGATTTTGAGAGCTCCCACTTCTCGCCAACCGGAAGATACAGACGCATATCCAGACCATTTCCATCCTTGGTAAATGGTCCATTGATCGTTGTATGGTTACACATACCATATGGCATCTGCTTGTCAGATGTATTCGTCATCGTAAATGCATACTCCAAACCATCATCGGACAAAGTAAATGTAAACTCTGCCTTGAAGCTGACTGGATATGTCTCAAAAAATTCGTCGTTCTTGTCATATATATACTCTGTTTTTGCGATTGCCTTCCTGCCGTCCACTACTGCACTCACAAGCTTATGCTCACGTTTGTGCAGAAATCCATGAATATGGTTTCCAAGAGGATCATTCAACGGAAAATGATAGGTTGCATCACTGACCTTCAGCACACCATTCGCAAGGCGGTTTGGGAGATATAAGGTTGGAAGTCCATACACCTCCGGACTCTTCTTCAGATCCTCAACAGAAAGGGATTCGTCATAACGGAAAATCTCAATGCCATTTTCAACATCCTGCATGCGAATGACATTACTGCCTAAAAAAGGAGCCACGATTGCTCTGTACTTTCCAGCGGTCAGTGCAACTGCCTCTTTCCCTTTATAATCAATAATCTCTGCGGAATAACTCATTGTTTTTTCCTCCTTTTCAAGATTGCACTGTTCGTACAAATTCACTCAAAAAACTTCATTTCAAATCACATAAAATAATAGCACATCGCCCATACTATGTCTAGGAAAAAAGAACACAAGACATGCTTTTTGCGTATGATATGGATAGAGACGTGCATGCAACCGCCTTTTCACAAATACTTTCGAGTTTTACAGCCATTTTATCTCTCCCTTGCTAAAATACACACCGAACGGTTGCATTTTTATAAAAAGGGACCGATTTGCTTCGGTCCCTGTGATTTATTTTATAATTTGAACTTAATCTGCACCGGCTCTTTTAACGACTGTCCACCTTTCGACTTCACATTTTTTGTGATCGTCAGAAAATAATATTCATTCGTCGAATATGGCTCCAGCGGTTCCACTTCAATAATCTCATTTTTCGCATCATAATGGATATAGGACCGCAGCTTCTGATTCTGCGAATTCGTCACATACATGGTATCCTTATTTACCGTATGCGGATCAAGCGGAATATTGAACCGTACACGCCATACAAAATTCCCGGTCTTAAATTTCAGATCCTGCTTGACCTTATTCGCAAGCTGCGGTGGAATATCTTCTATATCAATCAAATTTTTCGCCATTTGTAACTCCCTCTGTTATCATCCGATGTCTTATTTCCTGCATCAACTGTAGTTTATCACAAAGCGGATGCACGGACAAGAATTTTGCCATTGTCTGTCAGAATTTTGTATACACATTTGCTTTACATCACAGTTTTGTAACACTACAATAAAATTGTTACAAATTTGTTATTGTACTTTTCAATGTATCGTCACATCTCCTGTATTTTTGAATAGTACCTGCAATATATGGGAACACTGACAACAAGTACATATTTCGTAGGAGACCAAATCATGAAACATAAATTTCAGTTTTCCTACAAAAGACAAAAATTACTGACATTTACTCTAATAGGAAGCAGCCTGCTCGTCTGTCTGATGAGTCAGGCACGTGAGTTTCCATCTATAAAATTACCACAAAAAGAATACCGTCTGACAGGCACCTCGTTGCAAAGCGTAAAAGAGGTCTGTTCTTATTATGATACGTGCAACACGATATACGATGATTCCTTATATCAGGGAGATGTCGTCGTCACACAGGAAGGCGTGGCCGGAAAACAGGAGACAACCACGTTAATCACCTATCTAAACGGACATGCCGTATCCGAGGAGATTGTTGACTCCCGTGTTATCACTCCTGCCATCGCCCGTGAAGTCCATGTCGGTACAAAAGAACGCCCGGACTTTCTTATGCCGGTCGATGACTATATCATCACTTCCTATGTCGGTCCCCGCTGGGGCAGAACACATAATGGAATTGACCTCGCCGTAAATGTCGGCACACCTGTAAAAAGCAGTACCGCCGGAACAGTTATCCAGTCCGGCTGGAACGGTGGCTATGGCATCAGTGTCTATGTGGATTGCGGAAATGGCATGATCATCCGCTATGGTCATCTGTCAGAGGCAGCTGTCGAAGTCGGTCAAACTGTCGCACAGGGAGATTTGCTCGGTCTTTCCGGCAATACCGGAAACAGCACCGGACCACATCTGCATTTCGAGATGCGTATAAACGACGAAGTCGTCAATCCACTGGAATATCTTCCAGTCGACTGACGACTTCGTAAAAAGTTTAATATGCATTTACAAATGGATAACACTTCTCATCGATCATGGTTCCATTCTCATCATAAATTCTGAATAATGTCCAATAATATCCATACTGTGGCTGCCAGATCGTCCACAGGCAGGAACCACTTGTCTTACACTGTCCTGTTGTATAGACCCAGGCTGGTTTGTTCTGCGCCAGCAATGTACAATCCAAAATCAACATTTCGTAGGAATACGCATTTCCCGGATTGTCATAGCTTTCTACACCAATCAGATATCCGCCGCCTTCTCCCGTATATGGCATCTGGCAGATACCCTTGATTGCAGGATGGAACGTAAAATTCGCGGCCTTCGAAATTGCGCCTGCATCATCCCCATTTTTCCGAACCTTTCCAACAAGAATGTAATCACCGCTCTCCTTCGGTGTCCAGTTGATAAACCGGTTACCATTCCAATCCGCAACCCGAATCCAGGTAGCACCGTTATCCTTGGTTGCATACCAGCTATAATCCACGCCGGATGCATCTCCATCCAGCTGCACGTCCATAATCGCTGTCACACCTGTTTGATCCGCTTTTGAAATGTAAATTCCATTGTAGGTTACATTACAGTCCGGTGCCGGCGTTTCCTTTTCATTCGGATTCTTCTTCGTAACTGTTCCACTATCTGTATTCAATGTATAAAATACTGGCTCGTTATCTTCTATAGTCTTATTGTATTCATCCACACACCAGACAATATTTCCATTTCCATCTGTCACCGGCTGATATGATCCAAGCTCTGCATCCAATGAAATGGTATCCGTTAACCGGTTTCCATATGCGTCTACACAGACATACTGCATCGGTGTCGCATAAGAACGGGATTCACTATGTGTATAGTCAACATATGCCTGAACACCCCACAGCACAGCAAACTTATTATCATTTACTTTGACCAGGTAATAATCATAACTGCAGATATCTATATCGGATACCTTCGTGTAGGTTGTATCTCCAAGATCCGTGGTCGTCGATGCCACCCACATTTCTTCCGGCAGATTCGTTTCATCTCCGCCATTCTGCTGCAACGCCTGCTGATCCTTCGAAACATAGGCTGTTAACAGTCTGCCCTTCGTGTCAGATGCACTGAGGCCAACTGTATCCGCATGCATCGCATAGGACCACATCCCGTATTCATCTGTAGACCAGCAGTCCAATACAGATATAAATTCTTCCGCTCCGGCAGCCCAGTTATAGTTCCATCCTCCGGTATAGTTCTGTGCATCCAGCCGCTCTAACAGAAGCTTCCTTGTTCCCTCAGATAACTCATATTGGTAGACCTGATTGTTACAGACTGTCAGATACTGTGAAAAGGAATGGAAAAAATCCGCAGCACTTCCCAACAGCGTCATGTCTGAAATCCGGACAATCAGATTCATCTTCCCCTGATGGTGATACCCATCACTACCATATCCGGTTCTTCCCGTAGATATCCAAAGAATCCCGTTTTGCTCAGCGAAATCAATCCCACACGCCTGAAATACACCATATATTTCAACATCATCCTGGTTACTGATGTCACAGGCTGCAACAAACGACCAGTCCTTTGCAAACTTCGCCACACGAAGCGTACATACACTATCATCTTCGTTCAGATTATGACGACCGGTTACGACAAAATTGTAATCCGTTCCTTCATAGATTCCACCAAGCAGCACGTCTTTACTTTCTGCGTCTTTTGGCAAAAGATATGCGGTTTCAATCACAGAAGCTGATTTCCGCCCCAGACTATTGTCATATTTTTCCACTGTCAGCGTCTTTTCCGAGCGATTCCACACGAGCAGTTCATATCCATCTGTCGTCTTAAAGAGCTGGTTCTTCGCGCCTGTCAGGTTGGACTCTACCGTAATCTCGTCCTCTTCCAGCTCAGGCAGGGTCTCGGTCGCCTGTGTCTCTCCGTCCAGCGGTGCCGCCTGCAATGCATCCAACGCTGTAGCCGCCTCCACCATCTCAGTGGTCTCTGCCCCGGCTGCCTCCTCTGCATGCACATTTCCTGTCCAGCCAAGTGAACAGAGCATTGCAAGCGCCAGTGCAAACGCCACACACTTCTTCCTAAACGTTTTTCTCATAACATGTTCCTCCCCGTGTGTAATTTACTTTATTTCCCGTAAATATTTTTCTTCATATAATCAATATTTGCGGGCAGATCAATACCAAGCACCATTGCGCCATTGATTACCAGATCTGTAATCGTTCCATCATCCGGCACCCGGCACTGTACAATCTCAAAATCCTTATACTTTCTGACAAAGTCAACCATAAGTGAAAGCATCTCACTCTCCTTAATATCGGTTGTCACCTCTGGCAGTACTGCATTCAACACATCCTTCAGCTCGCCCAGGCTTGCACTGCCCATCTCGTTGAAAATCTCCTGCAAAACTGTACGCTGACGTTCTGTACGCTGATAATCTGAATTTCCATAATGCCGGATGCGCGAATATGTCAAAGCCTGTGCCCCCGTCAATGTATATGTACCTGCACCCGGCAGCTGATTTCCGGCATTTTCCTGATTAATCAAAGCAGCTTCATTCCCATCTACCGTGATTTGTACACCATCAATCGCATCAATTACATCTACAAATGAGAAGAAGTTTACGCCTACATATTTATCAATCTTGATTTTAAAGTTTGTCTCAATTGTTTCCATCAGCAGATCCGGTCCGCCATATGCATATGCCGCATTAATTCTTGAGTTTCCATAACCCGGTATATACACATACGAATCACGCATGATCGATGTCATGATAATCTGCTCTGTCCGCTTATTGATTGACACCAAAATCATACTATCCGATCTGCCAAGCGTGTTTTTATCTCTCGAATCATTTCCTATTAGAAGAATATTGTAAACATCACCGGAAAACATAAGCTCACTGCCACCGTCTTCCATATTCTTTTTTATATCGTCTTCGACAGATGCAATCGCCGAAGCATCGGAGTCTGTTGCATTCGGATCAATACTGTCATCTTCAAATTCCGTTGTAATATAAGTACCTTTTCCATCATCATAATTCAGTTTCGAATAAAAGGAATGAAAAATAATCACAAATACAATTGCAAGAATCACCAGTACAATCAATATGAACAGAAAAACCCGAAGTGCAATTATTTTTCCATCTGCCTTCTCTTTTTTCTTTTTTTCTTCCTGTTTTGTTGTCTCTTGTCCCTGACTCATTTTCCCAAATTCCTTTCTCCTCTGTTTTGTCTCAAAGATTTTTTTATTATAATATATCCTCTTTTTTTTTACAATATTTATGACATTTTTGCCCCTAAAATGAAAATGTACGTCAAAAATCGCGTCAAGTATGCCACACCCCTTGTTATTTTCTTCAAAGATGCTACCATGAAAACGTTCAAAGAAACAATCTTGAACACTTAAGGAGAGGGCTGGGTTTTTGATGTTCGAATGCAATAACTCAGATTGTGTGTTTTTTCATAAAAAATCCCGTATGGATTGGGGTATCCATACGGGATTTTACTTTGAATATTTAAAAATGCAACAATTTGTTGCATTTTCAAAAGTCTCTTTACAAATTGCTTCCGTTCATGGTACAGTTTCTTTGTTGTCGAGAAGCGTTCGTTCATAGCGTAGTTCGGTAACAGTACCAATTCAATAACCGCTTCCACCGCAGACGTATCGAAGAAATTCTTCTGGCTGTCATAATTCGTCGGTGCTGCAATCACAACAAAATCCGCATTCGTATAAGCGGCTTGCGCATCCAACGTTGCTGTCAGCTTCAACTCCTTCTCAGACAAATATTTCTCGATATACTCATCCTAAATCGGACTAATCCGGTTATTGATTTTCTCTACTTCCTCCGGGATAATATCAACTGCCATCACCTCATGATACCGTGTATACCAATTTTTTTCTCAAAATATATCACTTCTTATA
>ERZ1026852.499-NODE-499-length-24293-cov-7.136769_pt1 | contig 24293 bp, 17 predicted proteins | sample MGYA00380156_ERZ1026852 | MGnify/ENA primary metagenome ERZ1026852 (study PRJEB33269, sample SAMEA4719792) | human gut metagenome | biome: human-associated habitat; feature: organic feature; material: feces | place: Cameroon | collected 2013-10 ...
ATTATCATCTTAGGTGCATCTTGTCAACAACTTTTTTCTATTTTTATAAATTTTTTTCGACTTATACAAAAATATATAAATTAATGCGCAAATTGTACATTTTTATATTCACCGACGATAAAAAACCCGTTGCCACAGACAACGGGTCAGGATATCTTCCATTATGCAAGCTTGCTCTTAGCAACCTCTACTACTTTTGCGAAACCATCTGGATCGCTGATTGCCATCTCAGAAAGCATCTTTCTGTTCAGATCTACACCTGCAAGCTTCAAACCATACATAAGCTTGCTGTATGAAAGTCCATTCATTCTTGCTGCTGCATTGATACGAGCGATCCAGAGCTGTCTGAACTGTCTCTTTCTCTGCTTTCTACCAGCATAAGAAGATGTCAAAGCTCTCATAACTGACTGCTTTGCTACTCTATACTGCTTTGATCTTGCTCCCTTGTATCCCTTAGCGAGCTTCAATGTTCTATTATGTCTCTTCTTAGCGCCAACGCCGCCTTTAATTCTTGCCATCGTTCATTCCTCCTAATATCCTATAAATATGGTAAAATCTTCTTCATAACTTTGCTGTTTGTAGCGTCAGTCATAGTTGCTTTTCTAAGATTTCTCTTTCTCTTTGTAGACTTCTTAGTAAGAATGTGGCTCTTGTAAGCCTTATTTCTCTTAAGCTCACCGGTTCCTGTCTTCTTAAAACGCTTTGCAGCTGCTCTTTTTGTCTTTAACTTTGGCATTTCTTTTCCTCCTTAAAAATCATGCATATGCATGGTAATTTCTTTTTATATGAATTTAACGTTTTTCAGCTAAAAACATGATCATACTTCTGCCCTCAAATTTTGCAGGCTTATCTACAACGGCAACATCTGAAAGCATCTCGGCAAAGGAATTCAGAATCGCTTTACCATTATCTGTATGTGCAAGCTCTCTACCACGGAAACGAAGGGTAACCTTTACCTTATCGCCCTTGGTCAGGAATTTTCTTGCCATGTTTGCCTTTGTATTCAGATCGTTGTTGTCAATGTTTGGTGACAAACGAACTTCCTTGATTTCAATGACTCTCTGCTTCTTTTTTGCTTCTTTCTCGCGACGTGTCTGCTCATAACGGAACTTTCCATAATCCATAATCTTGCAAACAGGTGGCTTTGCTGTCGGTGCAATCTTAATCAGATCTACGCCCTGCTCATCCGCAAGCTTCTGAGCGTCCTTGGATGACATGATACCAAGCTGCTCTCCTGTCTCACTTACCACACGTACTTCTTTGTCACGAATCTGCTCGTTAATCATTAAATCGCTAATAATATACACCTCCCTCGGGTTTCGCCCCCTCACATCCGTTCGGCGGCATATCGTCGAAACCATCCTAAATTATTCGCTCCGCTCATAATGGTTTCTCCTACAATAAAAAAGTGGATAGACAAACTATCCACACATTGTTATAATAAGAAATCAATATATTCTCTTACTACATAACCCGAGTCGCCTGTGCGCTAAGGTGAGAGTGGATACTCTGCTTTCATCAACATACTTGCATACTATAGCATGCAGGCAGGTCGTTGTCAAGACTTTTTTCAAAAAAATGAGAAGAATTTGAGCAAAAAAGTTATACACAAATCAACTCTTTCGGTGAGGCTGCCAGATTCCGGTATCCATCTTCTGTTATCACGATCATATCCTCGATCCGCACACCAAATCTGCCCGGCAGATAAATACCCGGTTCCACTGTGATCACAATTCCCGGCTTCAATACAGCATCACACTTCATAGAAAAACGCGGTTCCTCATGAATAAATAGCCCAACACTATGTCCGAGACCATGTCCGAAATAATCCCCATAACCAGCATCTGCAATAATATCGCGTGCACATTTGTCTACATCTGAGCAAACCATCCCCGGCTTCACAACCGCCAGTGCCGCAAGCTGTGCCTGAAGCACAGTTTCATACACTTTCTTCTGCTCCGGATCTACCTTTTTTCCAATATGGATTGTCCGTGTCATATCCGAACAGTATCCCTCATACATACAGCCAAAGTCCATTGTCAGGAAATCTCCATCTGCCAGCAGCTTTGGCTGTGGCATAGCATGTGGCAGGCTGCTGTTTTTTCCACTTGCTGCAATTGTATCAAAGCTTGTCCCTTCTGCACCACGCAGCCGCATCTCATATTCTAACTGTAACGCGACACGCTGCTCGGTAAGTCCATTCTCCCAATTGTCTCGGATAAACTTTACTATCTCTGCGAATGCCTCATCACCAATCCGCTCCGCATGCGCAAGCTTCGCTATCTCATCTTCTGTTTTCACTTCCCGGTATGCATTTACCGCATCATCCAATGGCACAAGCTCCACCTGCACCTCCGATAATTCCTTTGCAAATGTATCAATGAAAGCCTGATACTGCGCATAAGAAATCTCCTTGTTCTCAAATCCGATACGAAGTGGCAACCCACCTGCTGACACAGAAGCCTTCTGCTTCTGCAGAAGTCCTGCAATCGTCTTTGAATACCCTTCCCGTCCAACATCAATACAGGAAAATGCCGGTGCTTCTATCTCCACCTGTTCTGTATAACGGCTGTCTGTCAGAATATACCTGGCATCTGCAAACGCCACAAGCATCCCTGTGTGTCCCCGATACCCAGATAAATGATGAATATTATACCCATCTGTCAATATAATTGCCTGTAAATCCTTTTTCTCCATCAGTTGTGCAAGTTGTTCTTTCATGTCTAAAACGCCTCCTAATATCCAATCCAAAAAAGGAAATCCATGAGTCACTCTTTCAAGTAACTCATGGATTTTAGTTTATATTGTTTAATTTACATTACGTTAAGTTAAACAAATGTGGTTTTGCCTTGATCTTGATTCTCTGGTATACTTTCTGACCCTTAGAATCTGTTGCCTCAATAACAATATATGTATATTCATTGTTATATGGTGCAAAGTATTCTGGCAAGAGTTTTAATGTCGTTGCTGCAACACTTACTGTATTTCCTGATTCATCCAAATAAGTTTCTGCAATCTCATGACCAGTTTTATCTGCCAGCTTCTTCAGATCCCTATCATAACGGAATACATGCTTGTTCTGACTCTTCGATACCTGAGCAGAATTCCAATCAGCAATCAGTACATGCTTTGTAGGATCCGCTGTATATGCATTGCTTGTATTGCCGTCCTTGTAATCCAGATCGTAGAAGATCTTAACAGATGCCAGCGTCGTCTCGGAATCTGTGCTAACCTTGAAGTTGAATTCTGGATATGTCTGGTCTTCATCAACCTTCATTACATAACCATTGTTGCCATCCTTCTTGATAATCTCATTCTTCTCCTGAGTCTCTGTCGCATCATAGTCGAAGATACTGATCTTAGGCTGTGCAACACTCAGTCGTACAGAGTTACACATAATGTTGATGAACAGGTAACGCTCATCATTATTATTCTTATGAATACCAAGGATATCTCCATGTCCGGCACCACAGTAGAATACATTCTTATATGAATATAAGAAGTAATTATCCATGGCATCTCTTGGAGATGCTGCAAACATAGATGATACGGTCGGACCACTATCACCGCCTGCCAATGAATACCATACTGTCATGTTATCATCTTCGAGATCAACCGCATAGGACTGTCCATGTGTTGGTCCGATATACAGTTCAGACGCAATCGTGAATGGGAATGTTGTAACTAATCCCTGATTGTTCTGACTTGCCTTGTTTGTACCATATCTTCCGTGGAATGTATCGATATCAAACTTCGCATCCTGAATATGTACCGTCTGATCAGAATACTTTAACTGTGCATACTTATATGGCATTGCATAAAATGCCTTGTCACTGTCATCACCAAGGTTAAAGCTGTCTGTATATGCAACATCTGTCAGATAACCAGATGTCGAGATCTTAATATCAGAATTCCAGCTTCCATAACGGGTTTCATCAGTTCTTGCCTTAAATGACAGGTTTGTCATAAAGTACTTATCTTCATCCTCACTTGTATACTTCACATAAGATGAGTCTGCATCTGTAATCTTTGGATTCGAACTGCTTGTCTTTGCATTTGTATCAGCAGCTTCTGCAGTTGTCTGCATATGGTATCGATCCATACCAAAGTATGAACGAAGTCTGTCTGTCAGCTTTACTGCTCCTGCATCTGCATATGGTGTCAATGTATCATGGAAGAGTACTACCTGATGTCCTCCGCTTACATATGTCTCCAGATCATCCAAAGCTATTTCAGATTTGATATCCTTACCATTAAAGCTCTCGGATGGACCAAGTAAAACAGAACTGTAACATTCTGCTATCCAGTCTGTACCTCCCGCATAACGAGTGAATGTCTTATATGCCTGCTGATACTTCAGAAGCACATCTGTTTCATGATAATAATCTGAAATCAGCGTATCAATGTTCTTACCATCAGACAGATAAGCAGATGAGATATCATCATACATCGGCTTTCTGTTTGCTAATGCATATAAGTCAAAATAATATCCGGTCTTCTGAATATCTTCGAGTTCTTTTCTTGTAATCTGTCCTGCCAGAGGTCCCTTACCGGTATCCTGATCCGCAGCCTTGTTCATATCTGAACTAAAGTTTGTAATCAGCTCTGTAAATGCTTCATCAAGTTCTTTCTTCTTCTCGTCAACCTTTGCCTGCTCGCCTTCCTGTCCTTCCTGTCCGTCAATCAAAAGCTGGTAGTCGTTGGCAGCCTCTTCATAATCACACTTTTTCTTTGCTACGTACAGTGTATTGATTTCATCCATCTCCAGCTCACTGATCAGCTGTGTACGCAGAATATTTAAGATCTCCGCTTCCGTCAATCTCGCATACTTATCATTCACCTGTGCATCTGTAAAACCCGGATTATCTGCTTTTAACTTTGCTTTAATCGTCTGTACATCTGCAGCTGCCTGTGTTGCATCATGCTTTGCCAACTGTGCTTTCAGGATTGGTGTTTCAATTTCTGCATAATCTTCATATTTCGATGTAGTTGTACTTGGTCCTTGTGCTACCTCTGTTCGCTTTAAGCCGTCTAATACTACAACATCAGAGATTGTTCCATCCTTGTTTACTACATATGTATATGCGTCACGTACCTGCTGAGAAAGCTTCTCAAACTCACTGCTCCGAATGATATCAATATCAAAGTCATACCAATCCTTAGCCTCATCCGCCAGGTTCTTATAGAAATCATCCACACCCTGATAACCTTCGAGCTTCAGATTACTATCATAAGCATTTACACCATAGATATGCTGATGCTTACCAACATAGATCTTTGTACCATCGCGCTTTGTAAGATAACCACTGGTACCTTCCGTATCCTTATAACCACCTTCGTATTCTACTACATGACGATGACGTGACGCATCTTCATTGTAGCTAGGATTGTAGTTCAGAATCTGTGTTGAACGCTGGCAGACTGTACAGAAGTACAGGGAATCATTACCCATTGATCCACCACCGCCATCTGGCATGATCTGAAGTACAGAAACTTCCTGTTTCTTATCTTCACTGTTCTTGATATAGGAGAATCCTGTCTGATTAACCGCAACTCCTGTATCGTTATCTACGATCTCCAGCATCCAGTATACCGGACCGAAGAACGATGAAGGACACTCATACGATAATGTATTTGTGCTGCTCGTTGTCAATAACTCTTTTCCGCTCTCACTTCGATCGAACTTACTGTTTCCATCATCATCTACATACAATGTCGCTGTAAAGTTTTTACTATTGATTACATCATATTTGAATGTTAAAGTTCTGCTTGTCAGAATTGTTGACTTATCATACCGGTTGTATACTTTCGGCATACTCTTCACGATCAGCTTAGGCTTCTTCTTTGAACAATTATATACCTGTGCCAGAAGTTCCTTGCTTCCTGTTACTGTTGTCTTTGGTTCTGCTGTATCGCTATCACTCTCTGAGCCCTTCTGCGATGCAAATACGGATACATAACCTGTCATGGTATCTCCAAGAGAACCATCATCGAAAATATCCACAACCTGATCCTGCTTAAAGCCAAATACAACTGTTGGATTTGACTCATTCTTTGCCGCCTGTGCAGCACAAGCATCCAGTACCTTACGCATATTGGAATCCGGATCGATAGAGTTCTGCCGATATCCATTTGCTGTTACCATCTGGTATGCCTGTGTCAGCTTCTCACTGACAACAACCGGCATTCCCTTATCAATATAATCTTTCAAAGCCAGATAACGATTATATGTAATATCATTACCATTCAGATATGTAAATGTACTCTGAAGATTACCATTTTTGCTTGCCTGTGCCGTCATCTGTCCACCACTTAAGTTCTGGTTTCGCGCTGACGTTACATATACCAAATCGCCATTATGTGTATACATTGTATAGAACGGCATCTTTGTAAGTTCTGTTGTCAGATCATACTGATTGTTCCAGTTATGCTTTAAGTACTGGCTCTGCAATGCCTTGAAATTCTCGGCACTATCTTTTAAAGCGGAAGTATTTCCACCAAGATAAATCATATCGTAGGTTCCGAGTATCTCTGTCTTATCACCTGCGAATTCCTCGGTAGACATCTGCACCAGATTAATCTTATCATAAGGAATTCCAAGTGCATCTGCAAGTTTTGCCTTGGAAAGCTCCCATGCATAATACTCTGTATTCTCCGGGATCTGTTCCTTCGTCTTTCCATCGATCATGCTGGAAGGATCCGTGTAATAATTTCCACTATAGATTCTTCCCTGACCATTTTCGGACTGCGCAAGCTGCAGATCAATCGGATAACATGGCTGCAGCTCCAACACTGTAAACATGGATGCCGAAGAGCTGTTTCCACCAATTCCACGATACTTTGAAGCATTGATCAAATCTGCAATCACCTTTGCTGTCTTCGCACTTGTGGTTGTTGTGATCATGCTGAAATCGTTTCTGGTTGTCACCATTACATTTTCCTGATTTGAAATATAATCTGTAGTAGCAACCATAAGAACCAACTTCATATAGTTTGTTTCACGTTTGTCTTTATCACTTAAGTTTCCGCCTGTCGAAGCTGTACCGGTTCCCATATTCGCACTATATACGATATGTAACTTACCATACATCGCAGATGCGAATTTTCTATACATAGTCTTCGTGATTGTCAGACCATTACAATTATCCTCAATCACAATCATATCATATGCATCAAAGTCAACATTTGCTGCCTCATCCATCGTAACTACATCGTTTTCAATGTAATTTGGACGTGTCTGTACACGGTTATTATAACCATTCAGATACATAATTGAATCCGGTGCCAGAGTATAAATCTTACCGTTTACCGCTGGAGTATATTCGCCTGTAACAGGCACCCCACCCTCTTCTGCTGGCGTAACCGTATATAACGGGGTCGTTACTTCCGGATTCTTGCCATCTGCTGTCTGCATCAGCAAGTCTGTCCGACTTGAGGTTCCATCCTCACTGATTGTCAAAATTTTAGCTAAATAAGATGGTTTCGGTTCTGTAACATTTCCAGTCTCATCTACAACCGGCTGTGTCGCATACACCGTATTCCATACTCCATTTTCCTGCTGTGTCTTACCATTGATACCCAAGTAAAGAGATCCACCAGCATGTCCTAAGTACTGTTCCGGTGACAAGCCATCACTCCACTTGAATGTGTAGTAATACTTCTCGTTTGGTCCAAATACACTGGATGCCAAGTCTTTCATCTGCTTACTGTCATCCTGGTCAATCGTTGATGTCACTGGGCTGTCAATAATCAATGGTTTAAAGCTTCCAACTGCGTATTCATGTAATGCTGCATAAAGATCTTCACTAAGATCATTATTCTTTGAGAACTTATTTGTACTATCATTACTTACATAGATCAAGTCCGCATTTGAAATATACTTTAATGCATCCTCAGCAGAAAGGTTCTTTGTATTATTGAGAGAACCATCAAATGATACATATTCAATACAATCATTTGCCATAGCTGTCTCAATTGTCTTGTTACCATCAATTACATAATCTTTAAATCCATTGGAACTTACGAACGTGTCCAATGTAGATGGTGTTGAGGAGGATGTAATCTCTGCGATGTGATATACCCTGTCCACATCTGGATCCTGCGAATTGGAGTTCTCGATTATATAATCAATAATCGTCTTCTCGCTAACAGATCCGGATGCATCTGCCACAAACATACCATCCTCTAATACATCATCATTACCATTACCAGCAAAGGAGAACGAAGCAATTGCTACGACTATCGCCGCAACGAACATAACTGCTAATGCTGATATTGTAATCTTCATTTTTCGTTTCATGTTCCCTTTTCCTCCCTTACTTTCTTGGTTTTAATACATGCGTATTTCTTGTACTGATCCGGCCGAGCGTTGTATAAGTCATGCTCGACTGATTATAATACAAATCAATTGCTATTGTCTCATCCGCTGCATTGATGGTTGCTACACAACCAGATACATTAACATCTGTAGCTCCTGCACTTGCTTTCCGATATGAAAAATACTTGTTATACAGATGTGACGCCTTGGAATCCGAATCTGTCATATCCAGTTCATCGTCCAAATCCGTCATATATGCATACTTTCTTCCATAATACAAGTTGCTACCATCAAAACAAAATGTTGAAACCAGTGTATCGTTGATACTGTAAATCCGTTCTGTTCCTTTCACCGTACATGATACCGTCGTCACTGTATTTGTCAGGCTGTTCATAATATTCTGATCTGACAATACATTTGGATTACCACTCGGAACCTGATTCATATCTAAAGGAACTGCACTCTCCACTCGAATGCTGGATACATATATTTTCTTATCCACTGTCAAATCTGAAAATAAAACAACATCTGTACCATTTACTGACCCGGTAATTCCATATGACGCTGGATTTGCAATCAACGCGTCGGCAGTTACCTTATCCCGCACATAATACTTACGTGTTGCAGCCGTCGTTACAGCTTTGCCATCATCTCCTAAATTAGAAAACGTCATCTGGCTGTCATCTGCAACTTCATAGCCAACGAGTACAATATCCGATGCCTGCATAATCGTATCTGTGATTAATCCGTACGTCTCCTGTGCGCTTGCCTGCATCTTGATATCAACCTTCGCCTTTCGGTTCTGCATTACACTTGATCCCATAAACGAAGATACCGCCAGCATCAGGAACGATAGCACCGCCATCGCAATGATCAGTTCAATCAGGGAGAAACCACTATTTTGTTTGATTTTGCTTTTCATCCTCGCGCCTCCCCTTAATTTGATGTGTGACTGCCATTTTTATTCAATGTCACAGTAGCAATCAGACTGTCACCAGATTTTTTGTAGAACCTAAACTTACCATTTCCTTTGATACACATACCCTGTCGGTCATAAATGATATAAACTGGATCACCACTCTGGCTTAACTCTCCAACATCATACTCTGTCCCTGTGTCATCTACATATTTGACAGTTACATATGCGGAAAAAGACTCGCCCTTTCCTTTGCATGCATTCTCTGAATCCGGGAACTCATAGCTACTATACTGATTCATGTCACTGCCATTTCCTTTGTAGTAACCTTTTTTCACATAATAGCGATCGCCCTGTTTATGGATTGCTAATGCAAAACGATAATCCGGTTGATTTGTTCCACCAATTACTACCATCTTGCCTTTTGCATAACTCTGTGTCTGTGAAAGAGCATCTTCCAATGTGCTTGCAGCCTCTTTCGCCTTTGCATTATGCATAATCGTCAGCGTAACCATAGCGGCGGCTGTCATCACCGCTATGATTGCTATAACAATTATCAATTCCACTAACGAGTAGCCTTCATTTCTTTTCATAAATCTTCTCTTATTCATAGGCCACCTCTATTCTACGTTCTTCATCCAGTTTGAGAAGCTGACTACATCTGTATAATCAATTGAATCAATTGATTTTGTATCTGTATCATCCCCTGCTGAACCCGAATCATCGCTTGGACTGTAGCCACGGAACAATGATAACAACAGCTTCGAAGCATCATCATTATTCATCAGGCACTCACGTAATACAGCTCTACAAATCTCAGAACTTGATGCAATTGTGCTGACTTTGCCATTTACATAAATCTTACCACCTGCAATAATCGCACCCTCAAAGTCTGTTACACCATTGTCAGCCGAACTATCAAAGTACACATTACCCTTTGTTACTACAATGCCTCGAACCTTGCCTTTATCTTCCTTTCTAGCTTTCACAACAACATCCTTATCACTAACCCATACTGAATACTTGGATGCCAGATCTAAAATCAGGTTATTGCCAGAATCAGAAACGTCTGTTCCTGAAATATTCGGTGATATCGACACGCTCTTAATCAATGACATATCCATGAATTTATTGATTGGTGTCAAACTTGCATCACCAAAGTTTTTGTCTGACACAAATTCCTTGATATACTTCTTCTCAATGTCATTATTTGAATCTTTAATTGCATCTCCGGTTGTAGTATAATGGCCAAGATTCCACTTCATATACTCATACTCAAGCTCCATGTCATTGGATAACTGGTAAGCATCTGTATAAATCTTCTCAGAGCCATCTTCGTTTGCATCTTTATTCCACTTCACACCACTTGCCATGTTATTTACTCCATCGGATGTCAATAACTTCTGAAGTGATGACATATCATCTGCTCTGACAATACTAAACTGTGTACCTGATTTTGTTGTAATTGCACCACTTGAATAAATGCTTACATTCTGGTTCAATTCACTATCCGGAAGAATAATATCTCCGGCATCAAAATCCTCATAATTGCCAATATCAACAAGATATTCTGCAATTACACTGTCTGTCAGTCCTCTCTTATCTGTCGCAGCTACATAATTTCTATGCATTTCCAGCTCTGCACTGTAATCATGGATGAATCCAGCTGCATAATACTGTGGGGATGGATATGCCTTAATCCATTCATTATAATCCAGATCAGAAATATTTCCTGCCAGATTATGTGCTCTCCAATATGACAATGTATTATAATATGCCGTTGAAAAATCATAATAATAATACTTTTTGCCAGATACTTCCTGCAATACACAAGGAACTTTTCCATCAAATACTGCCTCTGGGAAATAACGTTCATACAATGTACTTCCCTTCAGTGCTGGTGGAAGTTCTGCTACATAATAACCAAGTGATTCTCCGGCTGTATTTTTCGCAAGTGTTGGAACTCCCTTACTTGTGACCGGAATATAAGCCTCCTGATTACTCTTTATTGAAATACTCTCTCCCATCTTATAATCACGGATGGTTGTCGTCTTATTATCATCCGTTCTTAAAGATGCCGGCATCTCTGCATTATAATCAACCGGATGGTATGTATATACATCTGTCACAGTATCTACTTCTACTGTTGTCTCTTTGCCATCCTTATCTTTCACAGTCTCATTGGTCTTACCACCGATCGTGTTTACATCCTTTGAAAGCTCGATATACGTACGTCCTGCAAGGAAAATATTCTTTGCCTGTGCAAAGTTCAAAGTCGACTGCTCACCATTTACAATAATCGCACTACTGTTATAGTGACCACGGTTTTCAATCGTCGTCTTTCCATTTGCATCTTCCACTGTAATCTGGAAATTCTTCGTATTGACAACTGGTGTAAACTTACGATTATCCTTTTCTGTGCTGTCTCCATAGCCATAATAGCTACCTTTCAACTGGAACGTAGCTCCAGCTGAATTCAGTTCTGTGTCATCCTTCACATACATGTTTGCCTTGAAGATTGCACTTGAGCCCTTATACTTTTTCGTTTTAACACCGGTTCCTTCATTTGTGACCGTCTCAACTGTACTATAGCCATCCAGAACTATATCATCTGTCCAGACTTCTGATTCGGAAGTCTTTGTACCATTCTTTCCATAAATAGATAAAGAACCTTTATCCATAACAGCCATCGTTCCAGGAACAATAATCGTATCTGCCATTATAGATACCTGTGAACCATTTACATAAAATCCAGAGTATTTACTCTTTATATTTTCTCCATCATAATACTCTTTTGCCAAAGGCTGATTCTTTGGATCTGGATCTTCTGCATTCCAATAGGTATATGTTGGGGCTGTCTTTTCTCCTGCTGCACTCTTGGAAGTTACACTGCCGTGTACATACAGATCCGACAGATTTGTTGTAGTACCATCTTCATTTGTAATATTATAAGCTGCAGATCCTACAAACTTCTTATCTGCATCTTTTACATCATCATCCCAGGTACTCTCATTATAGTTCTTGTTATAATAATCTGAAGCTGCATACACATTACCTGCCACCGTTAGCGGAGTTGTCTTCTGATCTACATAGACACCCATATCTGCAACCAATGCATACTTGAAGATATTCGGATCCTGATCATTGACTGCATCAAACTTTACTGCAAAATCTGGTTTTCCAATTACAATATCTGTTGTAATTGTCTGGGTAAACACACCATTTTCTGAAGACCGATTGTACTCAGCCGTCCGTGTCAGCGTCACATTTCGGATGATCTTTCCAACATTGTCGTTTCCATCCTTAATATTTTCTATAACAAGTCGACTGTCATCAAGTTTTACTGTATCATTCGTAATATATGACCGCAGCTTTGCTGCAAGAGCAGTCACATTATCATCCTTGAAGAACTCATTCTTAGACAAGCGTCGATAGAAATCATCCGTGAACATCTTCTGTGTTTCCTCTTCTGATTTCGTCACATAACGTCCTTTTCCAAGATCATACTCTACCATGTTCTCGACAGTATACACATATGCATTCTTCAAATCCTCTACTGTCTGGGAACCGACACCCGTATATATCTCATTCAGTGCCTGTTCCACATAATAAAAGTTTTCTCTGGAGTTCATATCCACCAATTTTAACCGATAAGACTGAACTGCCGCTGAAAGCAATGCACCTACTACAATACCAATAAATGCAATTGATACAATTACCATGATGATACTGGAGCCAGCATTGTTTTTTAGTTTTCTTAAAAGTTTCTTTATTTTTTTCAACTAATTAACCCCCCTTGCTCCAGACAACTGAATTGTATTCAGTGCATTGTTATCCAATGGTGTCAAAGTCACTGTAACCGTATACATACGGTCAGATTTTCTTGTATCCTGTTTCAAAGTATAAAGTACTGCTTTGCTATCCTGTGGAAGCGGAACACCCGACTCATCTACCTGATTTATCGTATATTCTGTTCCAAGCTTATATTTTGGATAAACCACATTCGTATCATCATCGGATGTACCTTGTTTTGTCTCATACTCACCCTTTACATATTTAAATTTGTCCAAATAATCATCTGAGTAGAACTGAATATTCAAATTTCTTGTTGCCTCTGAATACTCCGTATATCCGTTTATATCCAAATTTGTAAAGATATAAATACGATCCAACGTATTCGTTATATCCGGTTTTCCATCTGCTCCAAGAGAAACAGGTACATTGTTTGTTTTGCTGGCAAAATGAATCTTTACCTTTGTCGTATTGGATGTGTTTGTATAATATGTATAGTATTCACCTTTCGAATCATACTGTGACAGATCTGCACCTGCATTCATCTGATCTCTGTATGGTTTATAAAGATACAATCTGCAACCATCCACATGATTATCAAACAGGAAATAATCATCCGCCTTATACTGTACAGCTTCGCCTTTTTCTGATATACAATATGGCTGATATTCAAAATAAATTTCCGGTGGTTCCTTTGTATAGAACTTCTGGCTGAATATCGTGTAGGAAACAGTATCATTAAAACGATTCTTATCCTGTTTTGCCGGATCAAGATCCTTCACCTGAATCGAATAAGAATAATTATAATATACATCTACCTTTACCACATAATAATCTTTGCCCTGTGCATCCGTTTTCTGATCTGTGTAAATCTTGATCAGACGGTCCGAAGTGGAAAGTGTTTCCGATGACAAAATAGACTCGCTATCAACATTCAGCAATGCCTGTTCCCATGAATCATAGTCCAATTCACGTAAGTGATCCATTGCCTTCGAGAACAACGCTGAAAACGCCTCTGTATCAAAGCTTGATGTTCCACCCATGATCATCGCTACACTGTCTTTATCCAGGTCATGCATATTTCCCAGATTCACATCATTCGGATCTGCAATATAGCTGACCGGATCTCCATCCGCTGTTGTATCTGTACATGCAACAGCTGTAACCACTCCATCCGTGTATTTAACAATTGACCCCTCATTTGTCAGTACAAAGCCATCTCCAAACTTTTCTAAATCAGTTTTTGTCAAGCCATAAGCAATCTTATAATGTGTTGGATCGCTTGCATTCCCTTGCGCCCGCACTTTGTTTGCCAAATCATCAAGCACAACGACATTTGAATACTTATCTTTTTTTGCTCCAATCTCGCAATCCGGAAGTGTATATGTATATGTATTGTACTTCACCGTCTTTAAAAGAGAGACACCCTCTGTACTATACAGTTCCGCTTCAATATCCTTCTTTTCCGTCGGTTTTCCGTAATAGGTATCCTTATCCAGTTCCTCTCTGGATACAGTCTGGAACTCTTCCATCTGATAAGTTGCCTTCTCGTTTGCCTCCTGAAGAGCCTTCGCACGTCGGCTCGTATTCAGGGTGTTCGAAAACTGACGAATAATTGGAGTCAAAAGGATTGACAATATGGCAACAGCTATGACGATTTCAATTAAACTGAAACCTTTATTATTTGTTTTTGCCATAATTACACCCTTTCTTAGTATACCTTTACAGTACCTGTCTTGCTTCCTAATGCAAATCTAGGAGCACTCGCATCATCTCCTGCAACCTTTACATAAACTGGAACCTTTGTGCCATTGGTTACATTCAACTTCACACCATTCTTATCCTCACTGTCTACTCTGTCTGATGATTCCACATAGATTGTAAGCTCACTGTCTGTCAGTTCAAATGAATATGACTCATCACCAAGCTTTACTTCTACCATGTTCTTTCCATCTTCTTCTGTGATAGAAAGTGCAACTGTCTCTACTGAATTTGCAGTAGAACTTACCTTATCACTACCTGCACTTACGATGATACCATCTGAGCTGTCACCGTTTGCATTGTTCAGACCAATCAGGATATCATGATCACTGGCAATGTCCTCGCCCTGACCTGCATCATGGCTGGATGTCTGTACAGATGCTGCGCCAGAACCACCAAGGAAGATATTCGATACACCTTCTGGAACATCTACATCAACGGAATCTGCTTCACGTCCGTTACCACTGATGCAGTATGCATTCAATGCAATACTACCTGTATACATCTCGCTCTGAGAATCATATGCAATATTTATAGATGAAATATTCATACGATACTTATATGCCATGATATAATCAATAAAATCCTTGATACCTTCATAGGATCCTGCGTATGTAATAGGAAATGCTGCTGTCAGACACTGGTAACCACCAGCTGCAAGTACTTCTTCTGTATTATCTACATTAGATGTATCTGTTGTGCCAGCATCATCGGATGCAACATCTGCAGATGCGGCTGCACTTAAGCTATAAAATGCCTCTGGCTCACCAAGACCAACAGAATTTACGCCAAACTGCAGATTGCCCTGATCTTTCTCTACGCCCTTGATGAACATAACTGAGATTTCCTGATCGAGCGTAGCCGGGAAGTATGCCAGTCTCTCATCAAACTTCTGATTATACTCTGCTGTCTTCTCCTCGTACATCTCACGGTCCTGCTGTTTTGCCATCAGTTCATCGTATCTTGTCTGCAGGGTATCTACCTCTGACTGAATACTGTCTGCAGTACTCATGTTATCCTTAAACACATACAGATAGGTAAGACCAAGGATGGCTACCGCTGCAATAAATAATAAAATCTTGATATTGCTCTTACTTAATTTCATATTTCCATACCTCCCCTTACTCTTCTGCGCCTGTATCAGCAGCTTCCGTTGTATCCTCTGATGTGTCCGCTGCCGGATCATCCATCATTGGTACATAGTTAACAGTTACAGTAAAATTATATGTAATCTGACCTTCATTGTCCTCTTTCTGAATCATCGCTACATATGCATTATCCACGCAGTCAATCGTCTTTAACTGCATAATGAAGTCCGCAATTGCATCATAGCTTGTTGATACACAAGGCATCGTCACACCTTCATTTGTAGAGTTAAAGTTTGATACAGTTATCTCTGCCGGAATCTTCTTCTCTAATTCAGAGATAAATTCTCTGACATTCTCGTTTAACTGATAAGTTGTGTAGTACATAGACTCCATATCTGTGTACTGTGACTGTGCCTGATCATACGCAGTAATGATATCCTCAATATCACTGACACGGGCAATATCTGCCTCTAACTGCTGTTTTTTCTCTGTAACTGTGTTCTTCTTATTAATAGAATAGAACGCCATACCTGCAGCACCAATTGCTGCAACCGCAACTAATGCGATAAACGGTGCCAGACTTCCCTCTGCTTTCGTAGCCTGTGTGGCTGTATCCATAAGAACAAATCCCATTGGCGCAAATGCTGCTCCAATTGGAGTTACCAGATATACCGGGTTGTATACTTTCAAGTCAATACTTGGATCAAACTTGATATTATATAATGTATCCATGATACGTGTGCTGACGTTCAACTGTACCTTGAACAAACCATCGATGCCACGAATCAGTGCACCATCACCCGTCAGGAATACATCCTCAATCGGCTTATCCGGATTCTTTGATGCATAGAAGTCCATAACACGGCCGATGTTATTAATCAGATAACGGAATGCGCCTGTTACCTCGTTGTCATCAAAATCAACCGTGATAAGACGATCATTCTGCAACAGTGTCATTGCTGTCGTCGCATCAACACCCTTTTCGTCCATTACTACATTAACAACAGAGTTTGTACCATATGGAACCGTTCTCTGTAACAACAGATTATCACCCTGTACGATATTCAATACCGTACTCTCACTGCCTAACTGGATTACCATCGTCGTTGTGTTCTGGTTTGTCTGTGTCTTGATAAGCTGTAACATTGCATTACCGATATAATCAAGTGCGACAACATTCAAGCCAGCCATCTGTCCTAAATCGTAATAGGACTTTACCATATGCTGTGGTGCAGCCACTGCAAGCACGCGCAACTGCTTGTTATTTTCCTCATCCGTCACCGTCTCCAGCACAGAATGAGATACTACATAATCTTCTATATTTACAGGGAAATACTCGGATGAGTTTGAATTGATAATTCCTCTGATCTTTTTCTCAGGAACAAACGGTATCATAACCTCTCTGTTTACAATCTTCGTAGAAGAAAGAACAAAGATTGCATTCTTATTGTTAATACCGCGAGCCATCAACTGCTGTGTAATTGCCTCCGCAATCTTCTCCGGCTCCTTTAATACACCATCTTCATATGAATCTTCCGGTGTCTCAAAAATGATGATATTGTGAATCATCGTCTGCTTTTTTGCTGAAGCAGTCAGCTCAATAATTGTAATACTTTCGTTTGTGATATCAATGGATAACACTTTATTACTTTTTGCCATTCGCTATAGCCTCCCTCGCTAATCAGTGATTTATATTCGGACTTTCGTCCATATACTTATAGGTACCAGCTCACGAGCTGTTCACCCCATATCATTGCTATAAATATACCCATAGATAAATATGGGCCCAAAGCCAGTTTTCTGCCGGCTTTCTTAACAGCCATCCGTATGAGATGTATCACCGTTCCGATAATACATGCCATGATAAATGCTACTATGATTCGTTTCCAGCCCATCAGTAAGCCGGTTGCTGCCATAAGTTTTATGTCACCGTGTCCTATGCCTCTCCCCTTTGTCACAAAGTTAATAAGCAGTAAAAAAACGCTGACCGCAAACAAACCGATTACATATTGACTCCAGTTACCCAGATCGGTAACGAGTCTAACCAGTCCCAAAATTAGTATAAAAATATTGAATCCTAATGGAATTTCCTGTGTGCGCCAATCGATCACACTCAATGCTAACAAGGCAGAAGCACACAGGCAGTATAAGAACGTCTCAACCGTAATACCTTTTGCGAGGAAGATACTTACGTATATCAAGCCATTCGCGCCCTCTATAATCGGGTATTGTGCCGATATATGCGCCTTACAGTGCCTGCACTTTCCACCTAAAAATAAATAACTAAATAATGGTATGAGCTCATACCATGACAAAGTGTGTCCACATGTCATACAATGAGACCGTTTTAAGGTTATACTTTCCTTTATCGGAAGTCGCAAAATCAGAACGTTCAAAAAACTTCCAATTACGATTCCATATAACACAAAAAAAATGCTAAATACTACTGTTACTAACATTGTCCTAACCTTTCCGTCTCATTTTTCAAATAGATTCCGTCTGAAAAATCAGACGGAATCTGCATTAATTTTACTGATATGCCTGTGACAGTTCCGGTGTCAACTGTACATATGTCTTAGCATTAGTACCATCTCCACCCTTATCAGCTGCAAGGTTTGCACCAGAAGGAGCAGCGCTACCAACGAATACAGCAACTGTACCCTTGTTTGAGATTGAAACATAGAAATGATCCGGCTTAGCTGAAAGATATCCATCAATTACCTTAGAGAACTTAAGCTTTGGTGTCTTCTCACCGATGTTCTCGAAAATCAACTTCTGAATATCAGCCTGAGTTAAGTCTCCAGTATAACCAGCAGGTGCAGCAGCAACGCCAATAGCTGCTGTTGCTGAAGATGAATTTGTTGTAATTGTAATAACAGTATCTGCTGTAGATGTAGCCAGACCAGTTAAGTATGAATAGCAATCCTCGTTACCAAGTGCTGTCTCAACCGCTGTCTTAATAGTCTTTGCAGAACTTACATCATTTGACTTACGTGACTTATCAATGTACTTGATCAATGCAGGAGCAATAGCACCAGCAAGGATTGCCATGATAGCAATAACGATAATAAGCTCTACGAGTGAGAAACCTTTGTTGTTTGTTTTCTTCATAAATTTTCTCTCCTTTACCTTATATAATTTTATATGATAAAACCGAAGTCCTCGCTTCTCCGGTTTGTATCCATTTTAATAGCTGTCGACTGCGTCGTACATGCTGAGCATTGGACTGTAGATTGCCATAACGATACCTCCAACAACTACACCCATGATAACAATAATCAATGGTTCCATCGCTGCTGTCAGAGCATCCGTTGCATCATTTACTTCCATCTCATAATAATCTGCAACCTTGTCCATCATATCTTCGATGTTACCTGTCTCCTCACCAATCTTGGTCATCTGGGACAACATCGGAGGGAAGATACCACAATCACGCAACGGTTTGGAAAGCGGAACACCCTTGGATACCTGTACTTTCGCATCCAGCAACGCCTCCCGGATAATCCGGTTGTTGATCATCTTGGCTACCTGTTCCACTGCATCAATCAAGCTGATACCGGAAGCCATCAGTGTTGCCATCGTACGTGAGAATGTTGCTGCGGCAGATTTGATTGTCAGGGTTCCAAACAATGGTGCCTTCATACCAATCTTTGCGTACAGCAGTGATCCTGCCTCTGTCTTGCCAAGTGCCTTTAATCCAAACACTACTGCTGCAACAATAATCACTACAATATACCACTTGTGTTGTAAGAATTCACTTAGATTTACAAGCATCTGCGTTGCTGCCGGAAGTTCCGAACCCAGATCATCAAACATCTGTGAGAACTGAGGGATAACTCCGACTAACAATACTGCAACAACCGCAACTACGACGATCAAAATAACGATAGGATATGTAACTGCACCTTTTACCTTTGAATGCAATGCATTCGCTGTCTCAAAATGTGTCGTCAATCTATCGAAACAAACTTCCAGATTACCAGACATCTCTCCGGCAGCCGTCATGTTGATCATAATCGGCGGGAACACCTTTGGATTCAGCTTAAACGCATCTGCCAATGTACCACCTTTCTGTACATATGCCTGCGCTTCCTGCAACGCGCGTTGTAATGTCTTATTGTCCAGCTGTTCTGACATCATCTCGAGTGCACTGATGATTGTAACACCGGCATTCAGCACAGATGAAAACTGCTTACAGAATACTGCCAAGTCTTTGTCCTTTACTTTCTTGCCACGACCAGTTTTGGCTGCGCCCTGTTCTTTGATGTCCTGGACGATTAAGCCTTCGGACTTCAGCTTTTCTTTCGCCTTATCAAGGTTGATGGCTTCAATCGAGCCTTTCTTCGCCTTGCCGTTTTTGTCCATGGCTTTGTAATTGTATTGTGCCATTTTAACTCCTCCGACCCTCTTATTTTTCTAAAAAATGAACATTTTATGAACAATTTATATACTGATACTACTCTATTTGATAGTTTTTTGCAATAAAGTTCAATAAAATAATTTAATTTTGTGAAATATGCACAAACGCTACATCTGTTTCTTCATTGCCACCTGATCCTGTGCGTATGTAAGCGCCATATCTCTGGATATCGTTCCACTCTTGTACAGATCGATAATATAATCATCCAATGTAATCATGCCCTGCGCACGGCTTGTCTGAATCGTGGACTGGATCTGGTGGTTCTTCTGCTCACGGATCAGGCTTCGGATTGCCGGGCTTGCAAGCATAACCTCGAACGCTGCTACTCGTCCATGTCCGTCTGCAGTCGGGATCAGTGCCTGCGAGATAACGCCTTCCAGAATCATCGCCAACTGGATACGTGTCTGCTGCTGCTGATGTGTTGGGAACACGTCGATGATACGGTCGATGGTGGATGCAGCACCAATTGTATGCAGTGTGGAGAATACCAGGTGTCCGGTCTCGGCAGCTGTGATTGCAGTTGAGATTGTCTCCAGGTCACGCATCTCTCCTACGAGGATGATATCCGGATCCTCACGGAGAGCTGCACGAAGTGCATTTGCATAAGAGAGTGTATCCATACCAACCTCACGCTGGTTAACAACTGATTTCTTGTGTTTATGAATATACTCGATTGGATCCTCCAGTGTGATGATGTGATCCGTCAGGTTTTCATTCGCCTTATTAATAATAGAAGCAAGTGTCGTTGATTTACCGGAACCTGTCGGTCCTGTTACGAGTACCAGACCTCTTTTCTTCTTATATAGCTGTACAACCGCTTCCGGAATGCCAAGCTGATCCGGTCTCGGGATGATCGTATCAACCTTTCTGTATGCAGCTGCCATATTTCCACGATCCATAAATACATTCACACGGAATCGTCCGGTTTCCGGTGATGCAAAAGAAAAATCGACCTCGCCTCGTTCCTTTAAGATCTGCTTATGACGGTCATGCATCGTAGAGCCAATCGCCTCTGCTGCATCTGCCGGTGTCATAGCCGGAAGCTCTACCTCCGTCAGCCGTCCGTTGATTCGAAGCTTCGGCGGAATACCTACCGCAATATGAATATCAGAGGCATTCTGCTCTACTGCGAACGCCAAAAGTTCTTTCATGTCTATCATGTTGTTTACTCTCCCTCTTTTACATTATAGTTTTAATATTCATCACCTGTCTCATATGTGATCTTCTTCATCTCACTGATCGATGTAATACCATTCAACACATGCTGTGCTGCACCCATCTTCAATGTCAGCATACCTTCCTTTAATGCCTGTTTCTCGATGACATCCGCCGTAGCGCCCTTCGAAATAACTGCCTGCAGTTCTTTTGATACCGGCATCATCTCATACACACCGATTCGTCCTGCATAGCCGGTATCGCCGCAAAGCGGGCATCCAACCGGTTCATAGATGATCACATCGTCATCCATATCTTCCGGCTTTACGCCAAGTATTTTCTTCTCTTCCGGTTCTGCCAGTCTCGCCTGCTTGCAGGAGCTGCAAAGGCGACGAACCAGTCGCTGTGCAATCACGCCTACCAGAGCATCGCCGGCAACATATGGTTCAATACCCATATCGATAATACGTGTAACCGTGGATGCTGCGGAGTTTGTATGTAATGTTGATACTACCAGGTGTCCGGTGATAGCCGCCTGTACCGCGATCTGCGCTGTCTCACCGTCTCGAATCTCTCCGATCATAATAATATCCGGGTCCTGACGAAGGATGGAACGAAGCGCTGCCGCGAAGGTCAGCTCTGCTTTTACATTTACCTGCACCTGATTGATACCGTCGATATTCGCCTCGACAGGATCTTCAACTGTGATGATGTTAACATCTTCCGTGTTCAACTCACTCAGCGATGTATACAGCGTTGTTGATTTACCGGATCCTGTAGGTCCTGTAACCAGGATGATTCCATGCGGGTTACTCAGGATACCATCAAACACCTTTAATTCTTTTGGTCCAAATCCAAGGGCGCTCTTCGGTTTTGTAAGACCATCCTTGGATGTAAGTCTCATAACGGTTTTCTCGCCGTAAACCGTAGGCAGGATAGATACACGGACATCATACTCTCTACGGTCTACCATAATTGTGATACGACCATCCTGTGGCTTACGCTTTTCTGCGATATCCATGCCGCCAATGATCTTGATACGGGCACTGATACCTGCCAGAAGGCCAATATCATATGTCATAACATGCTTTAACGCACCATCGATTCGATACCGGACACGTACACTGCTCTCCAGTGGTTCAATATGAATATCGGAAGCTCTCTGTCTGACACCGCCCTCGATAATCTGTTTTACAAGAAGAACGATTGGGGAATTCTCAACATCCTCATTGATCGCATCCTGATCGGCTTCGGTCATACCGTTCTCCTGCATTTCTTTCCGGTACTGCTCCGCAGCCTCCATCGCCTGTGCATTACCGAAATACTTACCGATCGCCTCCATAACATCGTCTTCCATCGCAAGCAATGGTTCCACCTGCGCATTCATCGCAATACCGATATCATCGATTGCGTTCAGATCCATCGGATCAACCATCGCTACACGCAGGATGTTTGGATTCGCTTCATCATATCCAATCGGAAGTGCCTTGTACTTATTAACCAGGTTCTCCGGTATCTGTTTCAGCAGATCCTCATCCAGCTTGCAAGCCTTCAATTCAATATAATCAATTCCCATCTGTGTGGTCAGTACTGTGATCAACAGTTCCTGGCTGATAAAGCCAAGTTCCATGATTACGTTTCCGATCCTGCCACCATTCTCTTTCTGATAGGCAAGTGCCTCCTGAAGCTCTTCTTCCGTAATAGCCCCCGCTTCAACAAGCAAATCACCTATACGAATTTTCTTTCTTCCTCCAGTTATCCGCATAGCAATACCCTCTCATTAAAATTTATAGTGTTTTAATTATAACATAGCCTATTTGAAAAAAAAACAATTATTTTACCATAATTTTGTCATTTTCAGTCCTTATATGTGTCATACGCCCTGGTATAAAATTTCATAATCATCTGTGCGGTCGTTTTCCCCCAGATCTCTGTAAACATCCGCTTATCCTCTTCAAAGCGTCCGGAGTTATCAATATATTGTTTGCTGGTCGCCCCAGCATGGACCCGATATCCGACCAGCGCATGCGGATCATATGCAAAGCTCCCCGGAAGCTGTGCCAGTTTCCGGAATGTATCCCAGTCGATATTATACTTATAGGATGATGTAAATACAGGCTTTCCCACTCGATCCACCGCATATGTGACCGTCGGACAGCAGACGCTGTTACCAAGTGAAAAAATCAGCCTTTTAAAAAAGCGGATACCGGCAAGCCCGTCCACACACATCGGGGCACGCAGCATGGCACGTATAATACAATTCGCATCCAACGATACGATTCCATTCTTGACCGGCCGATATCCGGAGAAAAATACCGTCGCATCCGGACGGGCATTAAATGCATCTGACATTGATTCCACATACCGGCTGTGATAGATGTCGTCCTGATGTGCAATCGTAACTAAAGGTGTATCCGCACAGGATATCGCAAAATTCCAATCATCCCGGATATTACTTTCCCCCTCCCGGATATACAATTTCAGTCTATATTTTTTTGCTATCGTTTCTATATGATGATTTGGAGTCGACGTACACATAACCACCTTCGATTGTATAGTCTGCCTTAACACAGAACGCACGCACGTCTCCAGATATTCTGACTGTTTATATGCACAGACAACAAACGTATGTCTGTCTGTCTTTTTTTCTCTGTCCTTCTCCATATTTCAAGCCTTCTCTCTTCTTATTACACAATTGCCAGTACAAAGGTTGCTCTGACAATACTTATGATCACAAGCCACAGGATCACACGATTTAAAAGTATCTTTTTCTTCACTAACACAGTTGTATCATCTTCACATTTGATAACGAACCATGCCACAACTCCTAATATAATATAATAT
>ERZ1026852.503-NODE-503-length-24160-cov-11.872599_pt1 | contig 24160 bp, 7 predicted proteins | sample MGYA00380156_ERZ1026852 | MGnify/ENA primary metagenome ERZ1026852 (study PRJEB33269, sample SAMEA4719792) | human gut metagenome | biome: human-associated habitat; feature: organic feature; material: feces | place: Cameroon | collected 2013-10 ...
CCACCGTCAGGATAGATACATAGTTTCTTTCCTGCACATTCAAATGTGAGGACTCGCCAATGCGTTAGGCTACGTCTTGGTGCTGAAACAACAGGGGAGAAAGTACCTTCTATTCCATCCTCGTATTCCAATCCCTCAACCAATTCATTCGCCAGGTTCTCCAGCCAAGAGTCTCGGTCTTCTGACGTAGGCTGATTGGCTCCAAGATTATCTCGCTTTCCGTTGTCGCTATTGTATCGCTCAACCAAGAACTCCAAGTTATAAGGAGAACCAATCTTCTTAATGAAGTACTTGATAGTTTGTGTACACAAGATGATAGACAGGATGCTCTTCATGTGCTCATCTTGATAAGACACATTTACTATAGATTCTCTGTTAGCCTGACAATGAGCTACAAATGCCTGAACAATCTGTGATGCTCTATCGTCGATGATACCGGCAAGTCCAGATGTCTTGATGATTGTTGGATCACCATCCACGAGTTTGAATATCTTCGTTGTAGCATCCACAATATCAGTCTTTATAAACTTTGCCTTGCTTGCGAAGTTGTTTGTACGGATATAGTATATGGTGCCATTTCCCCACTTGTCATTCATTGTGATATGGTTAGGGTTGTTTGTAAAATACAATCTACCATCAATATATGCCAAAGGGTATAGCCCATTTCCTGTAAACGGATTCTTTATTTCCATTACTTCGTTTGTCCAGCCCTTAACAGAACGAATCATGCTCATCGCCGGAGTAGGTATTGCTATATCTGTATTCTTTACTACGCAGAAAGATGTCTGCTGGCCATGAGGAGCAAAATAGTTAAAGAACTGACCTTTCCAACAATGGTCTGTGCCTTCATACTCCCAGTTAGCATAGTCATCATCAACGAAAATGAACTTTTCGTTCTGTGACAATGCAAATGTACGTTCCATCTTGGCAAGAGAAGTTTCTGTAGCACTTTCTCCGAATACACTCAATACAGCATTTGGCAGAACTTTTCTTGCAGAGCGTTCCTCTTCAATCCATGCCTTTGCAGCATCTATATCGATATGATTGATATAGTGTAGGGTGAACTTGTCTATTAAAGCCTCCTTATTGCCTGAATGTATTGCTGCCTCAATGATAGTATAGGCACGTTCTATAGCCGACTTCATCAAGTCCATAGCAGCCAGCTGGTTAGAATAACCGGAACCGCCAGGATTAGCATCGAAAATGCAAATATGTCCATTAGGTGTAATGGTAAAGTCGAGGTCTGTACGCTCAACATTCAATTCCTCAGACAAGGCTCTTGCAAAGAGCAATCCGAGAGTGATGAGCAGATCTTCTTCTTCATTACGATTATTAATCCAGTCTTTCTGGAAATGGCGTATTCTAATCTCTGTATAATCTGTTTGGATTGTATCACCCAAAACAACATTGCGCTTGATGTAATCAGTACTGCCACATCCCAAACACTTATTCGGTTTCGGACCTTTTTTCACGAGTGCAAAATGATAATCTGGCTTATCTGTATCTTTTGATGCGATAGGATTCATTTCGTTCGGCAGCTTATCAGGATCACTTGATGAGGCTGCAGGCCAGCTTTCAAGCACGGTCTTTCCACATTTGGTACAATGACAATAGCCAAATCCTGTACCTTCATTATAATACAGTATCTGACCGTTGCCGCTTTCTCTACTGCTACGGGTGTCAAAAAGGTGTGGCTCAATACGATCCTGCTTCCATTCATCAGCACCAATCAACTGAGCACTAACACGAGTATATACATTTTGGTCAAGAATTCGACTTGCCGATTCATTCATGTCTGGAATAAATTCAGCAGGTTGCAACAAATCGAGTTCTGTACTTGCACTAACTCTCCATTTTTCTAACGAGTCCAATTCCTCTTTTGTATCAATCACCACTTGCTCACGGTTGAAGTACAGCTTTTTGAATGTTACTTCTGGTTTGAAGAAGTTGGTGTATCTAATACCACGCACGATTCTTACCATACCATCCCTTGCAATAGGATTGCCCGGTGCATATTGAGACAATGCAGTACGAAGAGGGTATGATGGGTTCGATGGTGTAACCAGTGTATATGATGTCTGTGATGAAGCATTAATATCAAATTCAACCACGTTCACTGGCATATTGGCATTTGGCGTAAAGCGATGAGTTGCCCAATATGAAAGCAAACGGGAAGCTAATGGTTCAATGAACTTCATTTCAAAGAATGCCTGTTGTCTTGCACTCTTTGCCTTCTTGTATGGTTCTGCATAATCTTGAATGCGCAATTCCAGTTCAGAATAGCATTTCTCGTTCATTTCACGAGCTTTGGAAACGACATACTGAGGCGGACGGCTACTAAAGATAGTACCGTCTAACAGAATTCGTATCTTTCTTCTCAAATCATCACTTAGCGACTCGCTGCATTTATTGTTGAATGTCTCATATGGTGTACCTGTCTCATCACCCAATCCATCCAATGGGCTAATAGGAGCATTATCAGCCTTTTTCTTTACCTTGAAGTGGTTACTCTCACCATCAGGAACAATCTGATAATTAGTATAGTAACTGATGACTTGCTCAGTGATACTGCCACCAGCCATTCCAAAAACGCCAAACTCTCTAATGAGGAAAGAGTTAATATGGCGTTGAATCACCTGGGCACTATTCAAATCAACAGTAGGCGAGTTAACGTTTCGCATGATGACATTCTCCATAGGATTCAGCAATGTCCTTATACCTACAGCGTCAGATCCACACAGTGTAACACAGGCACTACGAACTTGGCCGCGTCGTCCACTACGACCGGCTCTCTGTTTATAGTTTGATGGCATTGGTGGAACAGAAGTCATCATCACTAATTCCAAGTCACCGAGGTCAACACCCATCTCCATTGTTGTAGAACAAGCAAGGATGTTGAGTCTATGATCCTTGAAATCTTCTTGTACCTGACGACTAATCATCTTATCCACCTGTGCTGTATGCTCAGCCTGAATGAAGAGTTGAGGGAATTGATGAATTTGAAGAAGACGATCTGAGAACGAACCGTTTTCTCCCCATAAATCATTATTCCAGAGAATCTTACGATTATCTTTAGCCCATTCTTCTATAACCTCATCAGCAGGATTAGGATTCATGCTATGGTTATGATAAGGGTAGGGAACCCATTTCTCATGTAGCTCTTCTTTCAAAGCTACTGGTTCGCCGCCGATGACATATGGTGAATAACCATGGAAGGTAATCTCTACAGGACGCAGACATTCTACATGATGTCTGCTACCAGACTGGTTGGTGTCACACAAATATACATCATCATAGAGTTTAAAACCAAGTTTGGCAAGATTGAGTCGATAAGGAGTAAAATGAACTCCATCTTTTACCTCGTCTTTATCTTTTACTTGTTTGCGTAACTCCGTATCATAATGCTTACCATGTTCCAGTAATTCGTATTTTAATGTCAACTCATTCCACATGCAGTCAATTACATCCTGGATGTCTTGTTTGTAACTGTTGATAGCATTCACTATAGAAATATGCTTCTCGTTTGCAATCAGTTTTGCTAACAATCTGATGATACGAGACGGATTAGCAGCCTTGTCTCTGATGACTGGTTTGTGGACAGGACGACGCATTTCCTTTTTAGTGGCAAATCTCACCGTTTGGAATATATCAACTGAGTCCTGGTCATCCATGGTCAAGAATACACACTCACTCTGACGAGCAGTATAGTCCAGGAACAACTGCATCAAGGCGTGCCAATCCTTTTTAGAAATCTGATTTTCAGGTGATAGCTTACCATTGAATACCTCCACAGCATCTGGCAACTTAGTAGTCAATGCTGGTTGTAAGTCGGCATAGTAAGAGGCGAACAAGCCCATTGTTTCTGGAGTTGCAGCTGACAAAGGTCTGTGAGACAGATATTCCACCATGAGGGATAGAATATATTTACGTTTCGTCTCTGGCTTTATATTGCCATCTTCATCAAGTTCTGGGCTCAGTTCTGAGCGTTCGGCAAACTGCTGACAGAAAATATCTGCCAGCCTATCATTGATAAGCACATCTAAAATGTCCTGCCATGACAAGAACTGATTAGGTTTCAGCTCATTGAGCAGCGCTTGGATAGCTTTTTCATCGCTACCTTCAAGAATGTCCAGTTTCTCTTCTGCATCCTTGTGCTGAGGATCTTTTCTACCTGTAGTATCGTAAATATTTTCGAAGTGCTTAATAGCCTCTTCCTTTGTCATACTGCCAGCAGTAGCCATTCGGCATAACTCATGATATAAGGTGCCATAAACCCACAGACGTTCTTCTTCCAGGTTCTGCTTGATAGTACTGCGAGCAGCCATCTGGCGACTATCTACAAAACTGATATATTGCTGCCCCTTATGCAGGTATATCTTAGATTCATCTTTTGTTTTTCCTTCTGTCATCAAGTCGAGAGTAGAAGGAGCTATCAATCTGGAGATAAAATCTGGAGCAACACGGAACTTCTGCAGTTTCTTTGCATCTTCTTCGTCTGTTTGAATCACATCAGAATTATCCTCATCCTGCTTTGTCTGTTTAGTCAGCTTTGTACCACAATAAGGGCATTGGCAATGAGCATTGGCAATGATTCTCCAACCTTTTGGTGCAGGATTGCTTGCAGTTACATTCAGCAGTCTGTTACCCTTAATAATATAAGGTATATTGTTGTCATATTCTGCATTCTCACTTTTTGTAGTACCAAACACGTAGAGAGTTTTGCCTGTATCTTCTGTATTGTCAAGATCGAACATATCACTATCATCCATAGTAATAGGTTGATAGCCAATGCCGTCATCATACTTCACTTCTTCTGCAATGGCAACATACTCACCGCAATGCTTACAACGACTCATTTCCAATAAGGGTGCATCGTCTTTGCTTCTCTGTCCAGATTTATTTTCTAAATAGACACGGAAACTACCATCTTCGGTATAGTGTGAGTCTGCAAGATCAACATACAGGCCATGGTTTGGTACACGGTAGAAGTAATGTACTTTCACACGCAAGTCTTCCAAGCCCATATCTTCTGCTTTTTGGCACATCTCATCCAGTCGCACAAGTTTCTCTTCGATAGTCTCACCTTCTTTTATCAAGTCATCGAGTTTGATATATCCGTCATGATTATCGTTGATAAGCTTGAGCCAATACTCCTTGTCCTCTTCTGGAATGACATCGATGCCTTTTCGCTTACCATCCACATATTTCACCTGGTTAGTCTGCAGTCCAGTGATGCCAGCAATGAAATCCTTCAGTTCTTCCTTGGCATTCTCGCTACCATTTCCGATGGTTGCGGATGACGTAGCAAAGCGTACCTCGTCAGTAGTCACACCATAAGCCATGAGCACACGTCTGATAAGCATGGCAATCTCAGCGGCTCCAGCACCAGTATAGGTGTGAGTCTCATCCAACGCAATCCATCTCAGTGTGCCTTCGCCTTCCTCTTCCTGCTTTTCATGAATCAATTTTCTATCCTTATCACGCAGCAAGATATATTCCAACATGGTTGGGTTTGTCAGCAGAATATTAGCTGGGTGTTGACGCAATTCGGCACGAGTGGCTATGACATGAGGGTATTTTTCTTCAATGACATTTCCAGCTTCATCCCTGGTTATACCACGGATGGCATCAATCTTACGGAGAACTTTTTTGTAGTTCTTATCCTCTTCATTAGGCAGAAACTCTGGCATATCACCATTGTAAACAGCAAAAGTGAGATTTGTTCCTGCCAGCAGTTTTTCCATACGTGCCTTCTGATCATCCATCAGTGCATTGAGAGGGTAGAGGAAGATGGCCTGTACCTGTTCAGGTATATGATGTTCTATCAGATCCTGTACAAGAGGGAGCATGAAACACTCAGTCTTACCCGAACCTGTTCCTGTTGTTACAACGATACTCATATTCTTGCCGTCAGGAGTCTTCTCTTTCAACAAAGTCTTCCAGCACTGATACTGGTGCTCATAAGGTGGATAGTAAGTATCTTCATTAGGCATACATTTCTGCCAGAGTGTACCCACCATTTCATTAGCCTCGGCTTCGTGTTCTGGATAGACAGTCTCGTAGCTGTTCATGCATTGTACCAATGGCATAGCATCCTTAGGAGCGAATACCTCAGGGATTATCATCTTCAACTGATTGATATATCCCTTTTGGCTTTCGTTCCTTGCTTCACCGCACCACATGGCAGCAAGAGTTTTCTCTACTGCTGTACGGTTATTCTTATATAGTTCTGCAAATCTGAATTTTTGCTTCATATCTCGATATTCTAATTTTCATTTGAAACTATAGCGTGACTCATCTCGCTAAATTTGTATCTGCACTCATCATAGTCTTTCAGAAACTCTTTCAAGTTTTCATATTTTCCCAAAGCATCTGGGTTATCTTGTATGAGTTTGAGAGCCTTATCTGCAACTTCCTCTATCTTTGGCCAAACATCAAAAGTCCAATATCTTTTAAGAAACTCTTTTAGACAACTCTCCTCTCGTTCATCCGAACTTTTTGGCGTCTTCAGAAAGAATGCAGTTACAGCTTCCTTCATCTTGCTTACCTCGTCAGCATCTTCTGACAAATCTTCAATCTGCCTGCTCCACGTTTCTCTTGGTAAAAGCATCCAGTCGAAGTGGAACTCAACGGCAAACTGATACAGATTTTCAATGTCGGTATCGGTTAGCTGATAACCACGCTTCTTGACAAGAGGAAGAAATATATCTCCAATTTGTCTGCCTGCTTTCACCACTTTTATGAGTGGATTGAAGAGGAAGAAGTATGTTTTGTGTTCAGCTACAATCTCAAAGCAATAAAGCGCATCGACTACAATCTGCGATTTCTTACCTCCCCAACCAGACTTTACCTTTTTTATATAAGGTAAGGCATAATGCCGTGGAAACGAATTGGATTTCATGCTTTGGAATACGATGCCGTCACCTGATAGTTCGTTGCTGTTAGCTACAGCCACAGGATCCGTTTTGTAGTTCCATGCATATAAATCTGTTGGAGCATCCAAAGCCTTTGAAATATATACTTTCAGATAATCCAGAGGAAACTCTTCTGTAAGTTCATCTACCGGCATTTCCAGTTTGTAGTTATCTACGGAAAGATTAGGATCATTGAAGGTTGGGAAACCATAGAACATTCTATTGTTCTTTTTGATTTGATATTCCTTCACGCCATTTACCGAGAAATCTCTTATAGAGAACTGGTTGCAGTTGATAAGAGGAATATGTATATCCTCTTCTTTGCCAGCGTAACTCACAATATGACTTTTCCCATTGCTATCCTTCTGCGATAGTTCACGCATAATGATAGGACGATATACGTCCACCAATATTTGTGCCTGGTCATTTCCTATTTTCAGCTGTTTGGTATCAGGCTCACGTACACCCAGCAACTTTTCAAAGTTATCTTGTATGTCATCTACTCCTTCCAAAGCTGTACAGATACGCATATGTTCGAAATCTCGCCAGATAGGTTGCTGTCCGGCAGAGACAGGAGTGAAAGGTACATAATACACGTGCGGTTTAAATACGATGCCTTTTACCGTCACTCTTAGGCGAATTGCACCTTGCTCTGGTTCTTCTTCGTTCCAATCCACATAGCGTGATCCTTTCAGCCATTCCAGATCATAGTCAGTTACAGGTTCGCCTTCCTTTGAAGCACCTGTAGCATAATGTCGTACTTCCAGACCACTGCGTCCGAAAAGAACAGGGAGATTATCTTCCTGCATTTCTTCGTCATCGTAGTCTGTATCGATATACTTGTAGAGTACAAAGACATTATCCTTATACTTGATGGTCTTCAGATATTTCTTTGTAACAACCTGGTATAGTCCATTACGGTTGAAGAAGGGTGGCAATATCTCCTTGCCATCCGGACCAACCAGTATAACCTTATCATTGATAGGGCACCAGCAATAGTCAGTACCGCATTCTTCTCCATTTCTATAATGTGCATACACCACTGGCAACTCTCTGTAAGGTTCAGCAAGATGATAGGCCGAAGAGAATATCACGGCTGTTGCAGCCTGTGCATTCTTTCTCGTGCTGAATCTGTTGCTTGTCTTAGGCAAGGCATAAACCTGCATATAGTCTGCTACATGCAGTTCCTGCACAACTCTTGTCACGGAAATACTTGTGCCGTCTGTCTGATTTTCGTCGTACTTCATCACCATCTCAACCTTGTCGAAATGGCATACAGGAATATCGGTATGGGTATTCTCGTCGATTTTGTTTACCGATAAGAAACCAGTCTTTTCACTTCCTGTATTATCATATTTAAACAGAGGTTCCTCTGTTTTATCTATTTTCTGTACATAGCGACCATTATCCTTGAATCGCAGATAAAAGCGTATTCTACCTACTTCCTCAGGATGTTCAATTCCCCATTCCGGTTTAAGCAGTCTGTCGTAGCCTATGTATTGTTTTTTACCTCCACCAATCTCTTCAGGTTTCAGTTTTACTCTCAGGTGGCGAACCATCTGGTTTCTGCTTGCAGTATAGGCAATCACCCATTCAAAGTCAAATTTATTTTTCTTTGCCACCTCGTCAGCTTCCAGAATCTTGTGGAGTAACTGCGGTATGCAGGTTTCTTCACGATTCATGTCTTCCTTGGCAAAAGGAGCCTCTTTTTCCTTGCTGAGAATACAGTCCAGGTATTCATAGAGACTATGCTTGCGTGCTATTGATTCTTGGAAGGCAACAGCACGGTTACGGTCTTTCAAATCATCCAGTTCTATTTCTTCGCCATGGAAGATCTTGCAAAGCTGGGGTAGGAGCGCATCATTCTTATCTCGTTTCAGCTCTGCTTGTACAGCCAGTCCACCCAATACCTGCAAAGATTCCAACCATCGATAAGAGGTCTTATCTGGATTAGTTGATGCGTTATAAACGAAGGTGTTGGCATCAATCTTTGCCAGTTGGTACAACTTCTTCAATTCTTCTGTGCTTAGGGTTATAACCTTGTTGTCATCCATGGTGTCTGCACCCTTATAAAAGCGTTTGTACCACTCTGCCAGATACATCACTAATATAACGGCGAAATCCTCACTTAGCAAGTGATGATAATCATTACTATGTGAGGAGATGCTGTTTGCTATAGCCGTTTCAAGGATATAGAACTGCTCTAAAGAGAGTCTGAGCTCCCAGACGTAGGGGCGACCTACTTCTATTTGCTTCCTAAGTCGCTCTTGACACTTAGGTAGGCATGCCAGCAGTTTTTTATCCTCTTCTGTATATAGAGTTGTTACCATAATCCTTATTCGTTTTTATAACGTATTCCTTTATATTTTCTTTTTAACTCTTCCAAACTCATGCAGTTACCTTTGCGTCCCTGCCCATGATGGATCATCCTATGGCAGTTGGCACAAAGGGGTACAAGGTCGGTTTGAGAGTTCACTGGATGTTCCCCTTCTGTTTGTGAGAATGGTTTGAGGTGGTGAATCTCAATATATTCGTCATCAATGTCATATGCCTTGGTGAAATCAAAACCACAACATTCACAGAAGATGTGTCCACCATGTAATGCCTTATAATAGTTGATGCAGGCTTGTCTGAGAATCTTGTTTCTCTTTCTGAGTTCCGTTGGTTGTGCTTCACCGGCTTCACCTTCCAAGTATATGGTAGTTTCCACCATAGGCTTGGGTGTAACAGGCGGTTCGGTTGCCTTCGTTCCAGAAGGATGATTGGTATCATCATATTCACCATATACTGGCATAGGAACAGTATTGGCATTCAGGGCTTTCAAGAATAGCCGGTACCATTTCAGAACCTCTGTGTATCGTGGTTCCACACTCATGTCGAGATTCTTCAAGATAGGGTGCGTCTTGATCTTCCTGCGGAATTCTTCTACGTCATCTATTTCTGTAATATCGTAGATAGACTCGTACTTGGTGCCAAAGTAGTCATTGAGCGTATTGGGTATAATATGCTCTGCCGTTTCAACGGTCAGACTTACTTCTTTGGCATCACCGTCAAAGCGTTCCGATAGATAACTTCGGAATACTCTGCCAAGTTGCTCGTATGTGAAATCACTTTTATGCATATTCTTTTTTAAGATAACGTATTCTCTACTATTTAATTGTCCATTTCAGTCTAAACATAATCTTCGAACTGATGGAATTCTCCATCGACGATTGAAGTTTACTTGTCATGGAATCAACTTTGTCTGCGTATTCATCTTCTAATTGAAACAACTGTGCTCTTTTCTTGCTGAGAAGTTTGGCTTTTGTATTTTCTTCTTTTTTAAGTTGAATTTTTACAGACGCATTATGTTCTTTTCTTATCTGTCGGCGCAAGGCTTCATGTTCCTTGTTAAGTTCCATGACCTCTTTTCTAAGAGGTACTAATTGGTCTTCTGCCCACATCTCATACTTGTTGATTTCATAGTCAACATATTCATTTGTCCTTTCTTCAACCTGAAATTTATAACCATTAAGTTGCTCCTCATATTCTTCTTTGAATATATCATCGAGTGTTGCAAGACTTGAATCCTGTTGAGACAAGCAGTCAAGTTCTAATAGTTTAAAGACAAATTCTGCCGGCAAAATTTCTCCACCGTCAGTCTTTGCACATGCTATCAGTTGTTCTTCTCCATCATATTGATTTGATGAGGTGACACGATATACGCAAGCTAAACCACTTTGTCCCTTATACTGCTCAATTAAATCTGTTTTATACGGATAAGAATCTAAGTCAAATACTAATTCTTCGTCCGAAACATCCTCAGCAAGGGCTTTTTCAACAACAAATCGTCCTAAAGGATGTCCATATCTTAATTGAATATATTGCTCTGACTCCTTATTTAATATATAGGTGCCTGTAGGAATGTTGGATGCAACTTTGTCATTCAGAGTGAAGATATGCTTGTCAGAATCGATGTTGGATATGCTATCTTTAAGAACGTTTACAGCAATATGCCACAAATGCTTATTATAGGTGTCCAGACGAACTGAGTCTTCACTTTGTCTCATGCGCAATTTATTGACTACCTCCTCATCGAAGTTTTCTAACAAGGATTTTCTTGTACATGCTATGCGCTCTTTAATAACTTCCTCCAATTCATTCTGGAGTTCATCAAATGCAGCAGCGATTTCTCGCTCTGTACGACATGTACTATAAATGCTATTCAGTCTTCTTTCAAAATCTACACCTGAGTCAATAGAACCAAGAACCTCATCACTGGCTCCAAAGACACCATCGAATAGGGAAAATTTATCGTTCAATAATTCATAGACACGTCTATCTGCATAATTGGCCTCATTTATGAAGTTTACAACCACGACATCACTCTTTTGTCCATAACGATGGCAACGACCTATTCGCTGTTCAATACGTTGTGGATTCCAAGGCATATCATAGTTGACTACCAAAGAACAAAACTGCAGGTTGATACCCTCAGCTCCTGCTTCTGTGGCGATGAGTATTTCTGCTTTATCCCTGAAAGTATCTACTATTGCTTGTTTTCGGTCAATAACAGTACTTCCTGATATTCGGTTTGTTCCTGCATATTGCATGAGCCAAAGACGATATATGTTTTTAGCGTCTTCGGAAGTGTTTGTTCCATTAAAACAGATGACCTTATCTTTGTAACCATGTTCGCTGAGGTACTTGTACAGATACTCTTGCGTTCTTCGGCTTTCTGTAAATATAAGAGCTTTCTTCTGCCCACCAAGACTTTTTATCTTCTCGAAGGACACTGATAGTGCATTCAACAATTCCTTGGACTTTGTCTCTTCACCAATGCTACGAGCCAAATCACAATAACCTTGAAGTTCCGCTATTTCCGCATCAATATCGTCAAAGTATGAATTTGATTCTGATGAATTCTTGTCGTAGATATCGTATTCATCTTCTTTGTTATCATAATCATTTGTCACACAGTCTAAAGCGGAAGACATCATGCCAGTTTCTTTATAAACTTCAAGTCTATGGATAAAACGTTCAAGAGTATATCCCAATGCGTATGCAGATGAAGACATGATTTTTCTAACCAATAGGGAAAGAAGAGGACGTTGTCTCTCAGGTACGCCATAGGTTCCTTCTCTCATCAGATAGTCACTAACCTGTTGGTACAGATCTATTTCTGCTTGTGATGGATAATATTCTTGAACCAAGGCTGTACGCTTGGTAAAGTTCACATATTCTTCAACCTGATTTCTCAGTGTGCGATGAATGATATGGGCTATACGTCCTTTCAATTCTCCATATTTGGCTTTGTCTCTTGTTGATACAGCATTATACTGTTCTGCAAATGTATCAAGACTGGAGAAAAACTCAGGATCGATAATACTAATCAATCCATATAGTTCCTTTAAGTTATTCTGTAAAGGAGTGGCAGTTAACAGAATCTTTTTATAGTCTCTGAAAGCTGCTCTCAAAACGTTTGCCATCACATTGCTTTTCTTGTAAACGTTTCTGAGTTTATGGGCTTCATCGAGAACAATCAAATCCCAATTGATACTTTTGAAGTATTCAGCATTGCTGACAGCAAAATTATAGGAGCAGATAAAGATACACTTTTCACCTTTTGAAATCTGTATCTTTCCCTCTTGGAACGACTCACTATCCAATATAAAGGATGGCAAGTAGAATTTCTCCATAAGTTCAATATTCCATTGGTTTCGCAATGATGCTGGGACAACAATGAGTATGTTTCTTTTGTTCTCTGCCCATAATTCGGACAATATGATGCCTGCCTCGATAGTTTTACCGAGACCAACTTCATCTGCAAGAATAGCGCCCTTGCTCAAAGGAGATTTGAAAGCAAACAGTGCCGCCTCAACCTGGTGTGGGTTGAGGTCAACACGGGCTTCTGACAACACGCCGGTAAAACGACTGTCATCACTTACGGACTTTTTATGTGAAATGTCCCAAGCATAATATAGTTGCTGAATGGGTGATAGCATATCTTATCTGTTTACTTTTTGTTCTATTCGGATTGCGTATTCAGGTGAAAGAGCATCGAACTCTTCAATCTGAGCGCCTCTCCAATATTTTTTCGCCAAAGCTTCGCAACGGGCTCTTAATCTTTTGTCCTCCATTGGATTTGCCTCCTTACCATATGTGTCACGCAATTCCTCATATGACTTTTTAAGATTCAAATCTATAAGAGAAATACGCACAATGTGGTATTTGCTGTCAGGATGCTTTTGCATGAAGACATTTTGAGAACGGTGCAGATAGAATGGGGCAGTGCCATCTTTGAGACTGTAGAGAGTTGTTTTAACATCAACGTACATCTTTTCAGTCTTAACTTCAAAGTCATATTCACCAATACCTTCAAGAGCTGCATGTATGAAGTCTTGACCCTTGACAAGTTTCTTGTTTTCAAGATAATGACTATAGATAAGTTCGCCGATGAAGCCGATTGTCTGTCTCACTTGTGACTCCTTTTCCTCTTCCTCTGCTTCTTCCAAGTCATCCATCATTTGCATCAACTTGTATTTCTTTTCTGCCAGTCTTTCTATGTCTTCTTTTTCCAATCCTTCAATCAATTCCTTGATAGGTTCTGCTGCATCATTGAGTTTGTCAAGTTCCTCACTATTCATTTGTTTGGTGATATTATTAACTTGCTCTATGTTTTCAACTGTTTTTGCAGAAATCTTATTGATTGCGTCCTGTGCCTGCTCCTCAGTAAGTGGACTGTTTGAGAGATCGATGTTTGATTTACCTTTTCCCTCTTTGTCTCCGGTTCCTTCTCCCTTTCCGATGATGCCTTGTTGCATAAGTTCCCACTGATCAACATATAAGGACTGAAGAGCAATGAAAGGCTCTTTGAAGAACTCCATACTTGCTATATGCTTAGCTATAGTCTTCATTAGACTTAGCCCATCTTTGTTCGGTTGTTGAATAACCACACGCTTTCCTGGTTCGTAGCCAAATTCGCTATCATGCATCTTGTCTGCGAAAATGCTTGCATTAGAAGCCATGATGTTGAAATTCATTACAATAGGCTTATCTGAGATATGTATGGTTATTCCCTCTGAATCATCTGTTTCTTTCCATTTCTTGTAAACAGGGTCATCATATTCTGGAAACTCCTTAAAATCAGCAGCAGCTTGTACTGTCCATCTAGGTCTCTTGTCAAGATCATGTTTGAACAAGAGCTCTTTGTCGCCATAGAGATAAACATTATTTTCTCTAATAAACTTAGCCAAACTCGGACTTTCTGCAAGACGCTCTTGAAAGAGATTCCCAGCCCATGAATAACATGAGAGGAATGTTCCATCGTTTTCGTATCTTTCCAGTACAAATATTGGCTTTGGAGTGTCTAACTCATTCTGACTAGGGACAACTTTTCCTGTATATTTTAAGAATGGCATTGGGTCAAACTCTGATGGAAGCTTTTCTATGATTCCCATCATGGTGTTGAACCTATTTGTGCCAAAAGCATATGTAAGTCTCTTCTCAATAGCCCATGAAATTGTATTATCTATGGCGTTCTGCTCCATATTTAGAACCCATGATGTATCGTTATTCAACGTGTCATCAAGCAAATTCTGTCGTACAGCTATGTAAGGTTCATTTACTGTATGGAGTTTTGAAAACAGAAACAGTGCTTGTGGGTTATTGTCTATCCAATTATGAAGGACATTAGGCAAAAACTCATCTTGTATGAGTATGTTATGGTTGGCATATACCTGCTCTTCCAAGTCCACATCATCCATCTTGAAATGTTTATCAAACCCACTAAAGTTGTTTTCTAAAATCATATCAAGTGCATCAGTAAGCTTAACATCTGCACCAATTTCTAAGTCATCACAGGATTCATCATTAGTAATGGCGTAGTCTATACAGAATTTTAACTGTTCTACTGTCAGGTATGAACCTTTTAATTCTTCAAACAGGCTTTCTGTCGAAACTTCATCTTCTTTCCCATCATAATAGTGCTTCTTGAAAAAATCTGCTTCATTCTGTGACGGAAGGCATTTAAGGAACGAGTCTATAGTCTCATTGTTTTTTTTGTAATCTTCATCCAAAAGATACACATCATATTCATTATCACCAACACTAACATGTTGCTGAGTAATTGATTCTGGAAGCTCTTGATCTTTGTATCTCAGACGACTAAACACTTTTTCTATAAATCCATTCTCTTCTGTATTACGTTGTGCAGCAAATTCTATCACCTGCCATTCAAGACTTGCTTTGGTAATGGCAGTTTCAATATTGATATATCTTAAATTGTTAAAGAATATTCCAAGTATTCTTGTGCCTGCATCTTTGGCAAAAGAGAATAGTTTAATTGGATTCTTAACTCTTTCAATAGCCTTTTCGAGTAAATTCTCATTTGATGCAAAGAAATAGTCCTTTCTTTCTACTTCCAGTATCTCTTGCACTTTATCAGGAATGCGGAAGAAATGTGCTGCAAACAGCTCGTCCTGCAAGTCTGAAGATACTGCATCAACATAATTGTAACCACTAGGCTTTTTCTGTATGATATAATTGCCTTCAGATTCTTGAACATAGTATGAAACCAAGAATCCGTCTGTTATTTTTATGAAGATACGCAGTAATTTCTCATCTGCGACTAATTTCTCATTTACAATATTTGCCGACTGTACTGTTTCTACACGGAATGGGGCTTCCATAAGCTCCTTGCAGAACTCATATGGCAATAAACGTAAGTGTGAGACATTAGCTTCCAGATAATTGTATTCATCTTCTGTAAGTTTTGACACATTGTTCACAATAGCGCGCAGTTGTGTCGTTGGCTTTCCCTCTTTATCCAAGAAGAGAGTCAACGTTTTTGTATCAGTTTGGTCCTGAGATTTTGTGTCTAAAGCTTTGAATGCGCTCTTTATGTCAGATATATATTTATGGTTATTTTCGCTCCATCCTTCATCTTCTTTAAGGTTCGCCCAATTACTTTTTACCCATTCCCAAAATGTGGTCTTAGCCTTTGAAGGATTCAATAACCATGAATTTTTTCTTACTGCTTCTGGAATGAATCCTTTTACACAGTACTTATCAAATAAGATTGTGTCTTTAGGACGCTCTTCCAAGAGACTGTTAAACGGCTTGTAAGAGTCATGCCAATCTTGCAAAAGAAAAATCTCAGTCTTAATCTTGTAAGTATAGTGCTGCTCCTTGGTCGCAATCCAAGCCAGTATGTTTGCTGCGTCTTCTTTTGTTGAGTCTGATAGTCTAAAAGATGCTATATTTGTTTTAATTTTATCAAACAAGTTAGCAATATAGACCGGTTGGTTTATATCAGACAAGATCTCATTAATATGCTCACATTCTCCAAATTTCATTCCCTCTTCCAGAGGAAAGTAAATATTTGCATTACTATTCAGCTCACTGTAGCTAAATAGATTGCCTTTGTTAGAACGGAATATCTTTACCTCTTGCACACCTCTTTCATTCTTGTGTGCATTGCTAAGTTTATTAAATTCACTATAGTCATTAGCAGACAGATTATTTATCCATTCCGCCAACTTAAGAGGTTCTGCATCTGAAAGCAGGGTAGAGAAATCAATTCTTCCAACATCAATCTTGTGCCGATGAAGATCTTTCTTTATAGAATCATCTATCCATTTATATTCAGTGATACCTATTTTCTTTAGAGGTACTTCATAGTTTTCAGCAAAAGACCGTACGTTATCTATTTTTTCATAATCTCCTGAAGCTGTGAGTACAAATTCCTCAAAGAAAGGAACAAACACTTCCTGGAAGGCTTCTTTTATATATTTGAAGTCTTCTCCTTCTTGATACTTTGTGGCAGCTATTGCCTTGTATATGTAGTCAAATTTGTGTGGATCAGATACTTTGATCTCTTTCAGAACCTTAACAAGTTCTGAAAAAGCTTTAATCAACTGTCCTTTTGTCTTTTCCTTGTCAGAGATTCTTTGACGGCTGTTGTCAACATCAAATCTTTGGCTGTCAATGATAAAGCCAAGTCTGAGTTTTGTTTCAAGAATAGGAAGTCCCTTGAAGAAATTCACCACATTCCTCTCAGCAAATACTGGGTTGAAGGCAAAGTGATAATAGAAAGGCTTACCGTCAATTTGGAAATCTACAAATACAGACTGCACCTCATGTTGCTCAACCTCTTCTCCCATTACATAAATATGCTCAACGGTTTTACCCTCGTTGCGATCTTGGTCTTTTGTAATAGACGCAAAGACTCCTAAACGTGTTCTCACACGTTCCATGTTTATGTCAGATGTGATTTTCTCATACTTTCCTTTACCCAATGGAATAATAAGTGCCGTACCTCTATTAAGAAAATGTAAGTTACGTCTTGGATCTACTAGGGTATCGAATGCGCTAATGGCATCCAATGCTTCTTTTGTAGAAAACAGTTCTTCTGATGTACCAGGAGCTATAGGATAATAGCTCATAAGAATCTTTGCAAAAAGAATATTCTCTTGATAGTTGTCACCAGCTGCTTGAACCCAGTTTCCCTGTTCCTGTAAAAGATTGGCAAGTTGGTTTCTGTTATACCAAGAAATCAGATATGGTCCTTTCTTTTCATCATACAAGGTCTTTACCAGGAGATCCTCATTCTCTTCACTTTCGCTCACTTCTGTTAACAGGGTGTAGAGCAATTTTGAACCTTGTCCGTATTTACCCAACTTGCTGTTGTCATTACGTTTCAACGACTTACCCTTTGCAAGAAAATTATACAACTGTCCGTCTCGAATCGTCTCTGATTCGAATATGTCAAAGTCTGTATAAAATGGTTCACCATTATTGAGCACAATGAGATATTTTTCATTGGCATAGAAAAATAGTGAATCAGCATTTGCATCATACGCATTCTGAACAAACTCGTAGAACAGCTGTTCTTCCGCATTACTAGCAAAGCTGGCTGCATCAGAAATCACAGTCTTAACTTGGTCACGAGATGGGTCTTGACCATAAATCTTCTGCAGCAAAAGTTCTTTGTTGCTACCTAGCAGATCCAAAGTTTCTTTGCCACAAAGTTTTGTGATATATTGACTTATATTTCTTACATTCATAATGTTATTGATAAGTTATATATGGAATGATTTGTATGATGAACGTTTTGTTTCTGTCTTCTCCGTTCGGCCCATAACCGGTGTACCTTCCTTTACCTTCAAAACCAGAACCAGAGATAAAAACTTCACCATTTTCACTTTCTATATTTCTTAATAAACCTCTGCTTTTCCAAAATAGATGCAGATTGCGAGCACGATTGTAGCTAAGGCTTGCCGCATACGCTTTCTGTGCATTATTTGGATGAGGGTTGTCATGCGACCTGGCAGCACGTCCTTCTATAACCACTTTGAATGAGACATTTGCAGACTCTTTGAATTTCTCTATGATGTCTTCAACCTCTTTACCTGCCTCTATTAATTGAGAGTAGGATGATGGGGGAATGATAGGACTTTCTGGTGCAAATGTCACATTTACAGTACACTCAAATCGCTGATACTTCTCGTTATATTTGAAATATTTACGATTGATAGATTTCTGAGCTTCTTGAAACTCTCGAATTTTCTTATAGAGTTCTGCATTGACTACGATATCATTGATGTTGTTTTCTGTAATACCTTTGTTGTGGTATAGATCAACATATACCTTATAGCTACCATACGCTACGAGACTCGTAATGATGAACACTATGAGGAATCCTGACATCAAGTCGGTGTAGTTTTGCCAGAAATTATGTTCTTCTCCGTCTTCACGGAATGATATTCTACTCATTTGTTTACAATTTTATTAAGCGTTGATTCTAACTTCTGTAATTCTACGATTGAACCACTTATAGAACTAATATGCTTAGTAAGCTGCTCAATATTCTCTTGGCGCTTGTCAAGCAAATTAAGAACTTCTGAAATCTTAGCATTTGTCTCTTCTACTGCTTGCAGACTCTTATTGTTTGCTGCAATAGCTTTTTCTGCAGATTCATTGGTTCTATGAGCCACATTCACTGCATCACCATATGCAAGTACTGCCTGATCATAATTCTGACGAATTTCAGCAACAAGACTCTTGACAAATTCATAAGCCTTATTCAATGATTCAACATTTGTAGCAATTGCGGTGCTTAGTGCAGTACACTGAGCCGAAATAGAACCTTGAATATCGGTCACAAAACCACCTATTGATTCACGAAGGTCTGCTGTAGCCTTTTCATTCATGCTGAGAGTACTGTTAAGTGCATTTGATGTAGCTTCCTGGTAAGCATTACGCATGTCTATCATCTGCTGGAGGCTCTGTGTATTATGCTCCTGTACCTTAGAGTATTCATTATGCATCTGCTCATTAAGTTTCGTAGCAAGAGCATTCATTGATTCTCGAAGGTCTGCCGTAGCCTTCTCATTCATGCTGATGGTACTTGTGAGTACCTCAGAAGTAGCCTCCTGATAAGCTATGCGTAAATCAACCATCTGTTGGAGACTCTGAACATTATGTTCCTGTACCTTTGAATATTCGCTTTGCATCTGCTCTGTCATTTTTGTTGCAAAATCAGAATTTTGCATTGACAACACTGTTGCAAGTGAATCGTAGTTTGTTATAATCGTATTAAGTCTCTCTGCTTGTTGGCTGTGAAGAGAAGACAAAGAGTTTTGTAACTCCTTTGTTAAGTTACCAAGCACGTCAGTTACAGATGTTGTGATATTGCTTATCTCTGAGTTCGTGTTGTTCAGCATCGTCTCAACTGACTGACGTTGATTGTTGATGATGTCGCTAGATACATTACTCAAACGCTCTGTAATGGACGTAAGTAGTTGACTTGTCTTAGAGAACTGCTCTTCACCAAAATTCAATACCTGCTGTTGTATAGAGCCGTGCATCTGCTTAAAGATTTCATCCATACGCTTAACAAAGCCTTCGATAAACTCTTTAAGAATTTCACTCTGACGACTAATATTCTCATTGAGTTTGTCATTGTATTCTCTGTTTTTCTCTCTTTCTTCCTTGTGGAGGTCTATCAGACTAACCAAAAGCTCGTTATTTCTATCTAAATAGGATTTGTTAGAAGTCATTTCCTTTGTGTTGATAGCAATATCACGTATATACTCTTCAGGAGAAATGTTATTGAGTTCTTTATCATCAGCTGCGTCTTCTTTTGCAAACACCCATTTTGCGTAAACAGTTGCTCCTAATGCACCAACCAAGCCTATAATAGATGTGGTGAAGGCCGGGATTAACTCGCTTATTATTTTCATAATATCGAGATTCTGACTACCAGCCTCTCTTACTTCCTTTAAAGTTTTACCAGTCTGGTCTATTACTTCTGTTTGAACTTCTCCTAATCCATGCAAAGACCAGCAGATAGCGCAAAACGTACCCAGAAGGCCTAATGAGGTAAATATACCCGGTATGCAATTCAATAGTGCACGAGACTTGGTCTCTTTATATTTGTCATTGCAAACTTTAAATGCAATTAATCCTAAAGCCAATACTATAAAATTTGGCCAATTGAAAATCAACCCAATCATTTTGTTTATTGTATATTTTTTGTTTATAATTCTTTATTTTGTTGCGGTATCTCTAAGAGATTACTACAGTACTTTACATGGATTACTGCAGTACTTCTTATAGATTACTCAGGTACTTAGCATAAGTACTAGGGCTTAATCATACCAGTTGATATTCTCTTCGTAGCTATCGAACTTCATATCTTCAGTAACTCCTACCGTTTTGAGAGCATTGAGGATGAATACTTGCTCATCGGGTGGGAGAGAACGTTCACCACGTCGTCGCTCAAAGTATGGATTGCGGCTCCAGTGATTGATGCATATCGACATGAATCTGCTATATTGGTCGGGGAACATACGCTTCTGGAAATTGGTAAATCCACGGGCGTAGGTCACAGGCTTGCTGTCCCGATAGTAGATACAAGACTCATTCTTACTGCATCTGGACGGATTGATCAGTTGCAGATATTCTTCATGCTCCATCAGAGTGGAGTAGGCTGTCTGATGTAAACAAGTAGCTGCCATAGGGCAGCTACTATGCTCACATACAGGATAGTCTTTTGGTAGAGACGTATATTCTTTCTTTGGCATAATCTACATTGTTATTGATACCATTACCTTTTGTGATGCGTTCGACAGGAACTTAATCCATTGGCTTAATCAGTTGTTCGATATATGCAATCTCATCTTCTGTCAGATTATACTTTGCGTACAAATCTGCATCTGTCCAAGGACGTGAGAAGTCTTGTAGCGGAACATGTACAAAACTTTGCTTGTTTATAGCTTGTGAAGATGTAACCAACGACATTAAGAAACGTACGAATTTTGTTTTAATGTATGAATATACATTTTTAATGTATGTTTCATTGCTTTGGACATTAATCACAATATAGGATTCTGTACAAATGTATGTTGGTGGAAGTATTTCTGTTCTAGAGAGTATTCTTTTCTTACCATCTTTATCTGCTTGTCCTGCATGTTCTTGAGTTCTGATGGAAGTCATAAGTTTCCATTTGTCTATCCAATCTTTACCTGCTGGTACATTTTCTCTTTTGAAAGGTCCTGTACCTCCAGAACTGATTAAGGTTAATTCGCCAAAATCATCTGGACGCGCATATGTTCTTAAACCGAATGGCTTTTGTGAACTTACTGTTTCACTCATAAAATGAGTTTCACAATTTTGCACTTTCTTTAAAATGCTGACACCTTCATAATATCTAATATATGTATCAAACTCATCAAGTTGTCTCATGTGAGTAGATACATTTTTATTTAGATGGGTTGTGACAGAACATAAGCCATCGTAGTTTTTGTTCCATAAAAAGTAGCATACACCTCCTGCAACATCAACAGTATTAAAAATGTCAGAAGAGTCTAGAAAATCAAAGAGTTTTTCCATTCTTCTATCAGACAACATAGACATTCTGAATTCTTCAAGATTACGACCTCCATTATACCATTTTGCTGGCATAATCATGGATAAGTATTTCGGATTTAAAGCCTTTCCTGCATTTACAAATTTGTTGTATACAGGTATGGCACCAGTCTGTGTTCCTCCATCCATTATTTGATAAGGTGGATTTCCCACTATTGCTTTAAACTTCATATTATTAATCTCTTCGTTTTCTGTTTTTGGAATTGAATTATATACATGCCAGAAATCATTACCTCTCACGATGTCATTTAAGAATAATTCTGGCTTCGTACGGAGAACCTTGATTAAGTCGCATTGCAATGCCCCCTGACCATTATAAAAGTATGTTTTGCCCTCTTTGGTTACATACTCATCTGCCGCTTTGAGTACACCTGCAGACACAAGGTCTGTTACAGGCACTTCATGCTCATAGCAACGAATATTCATGCGGATATCCTTGCGGAAACCTGCTAATGTTCGTTTGGTAATACTTACAGCCATCTTTGTACGGCACACAACAAAGATGTTGTCCTGCAAAACATCCTTCCAAATTTCGAGGTCATCGCCTGCTTGATGATAGTATTGCTCTGCATTCTGGCTCTTGCCACGCTCGCCAGTAAGTTGTACGTTGCGATAGTTTGGCTCCTTGGCACCCTTGAAGAGAGAGTAAGCCATATAAAGAGGGTAGAGACCTGTCTTTGAGTTGATTTCAAGAATGCGAGAATTGTAATCACCGAAAATATCTTTGGTCACCTCATTGGTGAAATGCAATTGTTCGTTATCATCAACTGTCACACCTACTGGTCTTGCAGCATTGATATTTTCCCCATACTTGTTCTCCTCAGTATAAGGTGCATCAAACTCCTTGTTAAAGAAACACCAACCACCAACTGTATCACTCATGTGCATATTGACTACACGCCATGGAGTAAGAACGGTCTCTTTGTCAGGATTGTGGAAGTAAGAGAAAATAGTGGCAATCTTAGCAATACGGTCTTCTGTATTGAGATTGTCAGCCTCCTTCACCATTTGGCGTATACGCTTAGCAGCACCTGTGAAGATACTACGATCGAAGCAGTCTTTCAGAACATTGAACGTATCCTTGGTAAAGCCCTTAGGCATAAACTCTTCCCATGAAGCCTGGTCAACAATTTCTTCACTGGCAAAGTTGTCAATAGTTATTTCTTCTCCAGCTTCATCATTGATTTCTGCACCATATACCAACAAAGGAATACGGATAGCTACGCCACGGAGCACAGACATACGGGCACGCTTTTCCTTGTTCTCTTCGTCACGTTTTTTCTTTGCCTCGTCAGTCTTATCATCCTTTTCTTTGTTCTCCCATTTCTTCCAAAGCACTGGATTGGTGAATGAACACCATTCACCGTTCAGCTGCTGGGTATGGCTGACAAAAAGATATGGAAATAGCTCAGAAGGAGCACACATCACTTCGTCCCATCCCTCATCTTCTGTCCTTGGCTGGCCATTCTCGTCAAATTCAGCAGCCATAGAAGGTCGAGAAGGAAGGACGTCACTTGAAGAAAGATAGTATATGTACTTAATCTGTTCTGCATCGGCATCCCCCAAGCCATTCTTGTTGATGTTGATTTTCTCTGGTTTCCAGGCATTTGGCATAGAACCCAGAAGGTCATGTACATCGCCAAGAGCCTTCTCCTGCTCAGGACTGAGATTCATCAGTTGATCAGGATTATAAAGCGAGTTGTCGGCATAGCCACTACGCACGGCACGCTCGATATATACATTAGAGAGTTTCTCGAAAATCTGATTAGCAGAGAAGTGCTTACCCATCTCACCTTCGTCCATTGAAAGTACAGGGCAGAGCTTGATGAAGGCGGCAAGATGTTCTTCCTCCTTCTTCTGAGTAAGCTTCATCTGCTTCTTTCCCTTCTCTGTTTGGGCATAGACTGCCATCTTTGCAGTTTCAGCTACAGCCGTAAGGGCACGGTCTGGTGCAAAGTCAAAGACATAGCAGTCTGACTTCTGACGGCCTTCGAGTACAGCATGTGTCTGCACACGGAAGATTGTCTGCATGTAGTTGGCTGCAGGAGTATTCTCTGAACCTTTCATGCAGAGTACGGCTGTCCACTCAGGAACACTTACACCAGTGGTAAGCTTTCCACAAGAGAGGGTGATAGTATAATCCTTTTTTGTGACATTTTTCTTGGCATTGCCACGGATGTTATCCAAAACATCAGCCAAAGCACTACCATTCTTATCCTCGATATTGCCGTCACCGGCAGCATTGATGATGTGGAATATTTCGTTAAACACCTCATGTTTGCGAAGAAGCTGTTCGAGAGCAGCAGCTTCTTTCACACCAGGCAAGAGCCAGAAGG
>ERZ1026852.505-NODE-505-length-24140-cov-5.265892_pt1 | contig 24140 bp, 2 predicted proteins | sample MGYA00380156_ERZ1026852 | MGnify/ENA primary metagenome ERZ1026852 (study PRJEB33269, sample SAMEA4719792) | human gut metagenome | biome: human-associated habitat; feature: organic feature; material: feces | place: Cameroon | collected 2013-10 ...
GTTTTACATCCGGCGGGAGGCCTAGCGGGCTTGCGTTTTTGTTTTACATCCGGCGGGACGCCTAAGCAACAAAAAAGAGGGTGTGTCTTGGACTTTTGACACACCCTCCTCTTTGCATTTTATCTTATTTCTACGATGTAGTTTTCATCCCTACTTTTTTAACAGGAGTTTATCTGATAATCTTTTTTCCCTTTTTCTTCGAGATGTAGATGCCTGGCTTTGATGGCGTCTCCACCCGCTGTCCCGAGAGATTATAGTACTTGTCATCTTCCTGATCATTCTGCCAGATGATAGGGTTGTGGATGGCGGTATCCTCACCCTTGGCAAAGACGAAGTGGATGGCTCGTTTACCCATTGCCAAACCTTCCTGGTTGCTTGTACTTACCATGTCTTGTGGCAGCCAAGCCCGGTGAGCCTTCAGTTTTGTACCCGTGAACTTATAGAAGCCCAATCCCAGGGTGTTCTTGTAGGCAAGTACATAACAGTTGATGTTGGTAGAAGAGATGTCTTCGTCTGTAGCATTGCCCTTGAGGATAGTCGGCTTATCGCTTTCATTGGAAGTAGGATAGAACGGATACGTTGTTGCAGGGGTCGTTACTGAAGAAGCTCTTCCATAAACAATATATCCCTTGTTGGCATTGATTACCTCTACGGGTGTCAGCGTCATCATGAAGTCTGTAACCAGATCAGTCTCTGTCTTTTCTGTTTCTGTATCTTGATAGTGCGCTGTAGCAGCATACGCTGTCACCCCCGCAGGTACTCTGGCGTTGAAAGGCAGACAGATGGTAGTCCAGCCGCAAGCGTATTCGAAATGTTCATCTTTGTAGTTACCAACAGCAGGAATAGTCAGTTCATATGCTGGCTGTATGGTATATTCGATGGCTTTGGTAGCTATACCCAAACCACCTTGCTGGTTGGCAGCACGTACGCAATAAACGCCCGATTCGTCAAGAGTAATCTCACACTCTGTTGTATTCTCCTGATACAACCATTTTTCTGTCTTCTCATCCCATTTGAAGAGGAAGTAGCAGAGGGCTTCCTGCTGTGGCTGCCATTGCAGGCGCTCATCGTTTAGCACGATGTTATCCTTCCACTCCAGACGGTTGGGTACATCGTTGTTTACTTCATCTTCTTTAATAACAGGAGATAATCCCGAAACCGCATCTATCTGCTTGCAGCGCACTTGTGGCTCGAAGGCATCAGAACCGCCCAATACATTGCGGAGGTTGTAATCCGAGATGTTTGAGAGGATGCAGTCGTCAGAGCCGGCTGCTGGTGAGCAGGCGGCAAGCGAACGGGTAGCAAGAGGAATCTCGTTGTCTGATTTATCCCTACTGTTGTATTCGTGGAATCTCAGTTTTAATCCTGTACCCATCTTTCCCCAGCCGTAGTTGCGAGGCTGCGTGTACATCCTGGTATTGATGAATGTGCAGGCTGGTGATTTACCCCAAGGGCGTGCTAGGGTCCATTCCTTGTCTTTAAGCAGGCTAAGCTGTTCTGTTTCTGTCTTGATATTACAGTTGTTGAACACATAGCCCCATTCCTGCATCTCCTCCGTATTCGGAGCCACGATGTTGTTGCCTGCCCGGTCACGGTGGATGAGGTTGCATTTCTCAAACCAGATATTGCCATTGCCGCAAACCCAATCTGTCACGCCCGCAAGGTCGCATTCTTCCAGATAGCCACGGAAGTCGGAATTAGAAAAGTCGGAATAATAGGTATCCTGCCAACTGAGGAGCTTCACGTTCTTCATCACGCTTCGGTTGCCTTTCGTATGGAAGGCTGCAGCCTGTTTTTCTGCATCTGAACTCTGATTCTTATAGTCGAACCGGTTTTCCAGGGTCAGGTCTTCTGCATAGAAGTCTGTAGCCTCTTGCATCAGCTGTAGGGTAGCAGTCTGGCTGACGCCTCCTTTTTCCGGGATATTGTAGATCTTCACGCCTTCCTTGCTCTGTCCGATGAGCGAGATGTTTGGCTTTTTGATTTGGGTTACGCCATTGTCGGCATTTCCTGTCAACTGATATTCTCCATCTGGCACGAAGATGTAATAGCGGTGACCGTCTGTCTTGTTGTTGTTGTTTGCCGCCGTGATAGCCTCGTTGATGGTTCCATCCGTACCTACGATGAAGTCAAATGGATGTTTGTGATAAAAGGTTTCACTTTTCGCAATATGCAGTTTGATGGTCAGCTTCTGCAGGCACTCCTTGCCATAGATATCTTTGAAGATGGCCTCGCCAGTATTTCCCCCCTCTGCTTTTGTGGCAGAGAAGTTAAGGGTGAAATCGGTTCCTGGCTCCAAATCCCAATATTTAAACACATGTTCTCTTTCTGCACTTTCAGTCTGGAAGGGACCTCTCTTCACTGCCTGCATCGTGCGGTTGAACTTCAACTTGATGACACCATTGGCAGGCACATCTGAAGCCTCGATCTGGATATGAGTTTCTGTGGCCTCGATAGGGTATGTCTTGCCATTGATGGTAACTTGTTCCATGACTGGTTTATCATTTGGAATATCGAACTCGAATTTTACGTGATAGGTAGTTACCGTGATACCTATTTTATTCTTTACCGTTACGATGCATTCCGGCTCTTTTACCGTTGCAGAGGTTGCGGAAACCGTGCCCCCATTGGTGGCAATACCCGTTACTTCTGGTATCTTTTCATCAGGGTTTTCCCATGGCTTAACATGGAAGATGAGATATTGGTATTTACCATACTGCATTTCAATCTCATTCTTATAGTACGTTGTTTCTCCACAGGTCAGTGTTTCAATCTCAGGTAATTCTTCTTCTTGTGGTTGATAGGTTACGCTGAAACTCTCGCTGTATGGTCCATCTATGAATTCCAGTTTTTGGGTAGCAGTAGTACCCGAACAGGTTGCTGATGCAACATAGTTATTATCAAGCGTTACGGTTGTTCCGGCAATCTTTACCTTTTTATTACCTTCCGTAGCCACCAGTTTGGCGGTGCAGTTTGGGGTAGAAGGGTAGGAGATGATAGAACCCGCATTAATCTGCATTCGTTCTGTTCGCTCGGTGGTGTTGTCGAATTTACCATTTGTTGCATCGAGGTCTATCTTCAGGTCAATGCTTGCCTCTCCTCCCACGGTTCCCTGTTCTGCATCGTCACCAAGCTTCATCGTAAGCTGGGTAACAAGAATACCCTTTGTTTTCTGAAGGTTGATGCTTGGTGCCCCCTTGTCCTTGGTAAAATCCCAGGTAGCAGTGGCAGGTTGCTTGAGAGCGAGGATATTGAATTTATTAGGTTTGAACACTGGATACAGACGGATGTCCTTTTCCGGAGCGATATACTGTCTGCCTATACCATAGGTAAAATCATCCCCCGTTGAGCTATCCACGTCAGATTCATCCTTTTTCGATAGATCAATCCAGTAGCTCAGCGTATTTCCCTCGTAGTAGAGGCTGGTATTTCTAGGAATGGTAAACTTGTCGCCTTTCTCCACCCAGGTAGCTTCTGGGGGTGTACCTGTGGCATACGATCCCGCATTGTAGGTAACGTAGTAGGTATTCGTCTTTTCCTTGAAATAAACCAGCAGGTGGCGGTGGTTGGTAATGTCGAACTCCAGTTCGTATTTGGTGCGGATGCTGTCTTCTGCCAGATAGGTGGTTTCGCCTGTTGGGTAGCATTCTGTTTCTTTCAGTACGAATACGGTTTGCTTGGAGCCGCTGGCAATACCCCAGGTTCCATCATCGTTCTTCTTCACATTCTCTGTGGTAGAAGCATCCTGCATCTTTACCATATCCACTGTGCCGTCATCGTTCATCTTCAGTACGGCGAGCGGTTCTCCGTTTGCATCCGTCTTGGCAGGATCCACAATCTTATCCAGTTTGTAGCCCTTCTTTCTGTATAGGGTCATTCTCACTCGCTCACCTTGTCTAAAGGCGATGCCGCCGTCTGGCAGGTCATTGGTTTCGTGTCCTTCTCCCTTCGTCACGGTTTCTATCAGGTCTATCTTACCACGGGCTGCATCTTCGGTTTCGGCATTCAGTTTCACCCAGTTGGCTGCCTGTGTACCCAGTTCTATCCACTGGTAGTACGAATAGTCGTCGCCAATGATGATGCGAGAACGGGTCTTGGCACTTGGGGTGGTATAGCTATATACATACATGTGCGCTTTGGCACCCTTTTCCTCTTCCTTCAGCGAAGGCAAACCGGCGTTCTTACGCTCTATGTCGGTACGTTCTTCGTCGAGGGTAGGCACCACACCGTCGATGGTGGTGGTGGTTATCTTGGAATACGAGAGGATGGAGATTCTGGTTCCTGTTCCTGAAGGAAACCAGAAGGTGGTGCCAGGACCGAAGGCACACCAGTTGTCTAAATCGGTGTTACGGATAAAGCCCTTGCTGCCCGTGCTGCACCACAAGGTTGCGTCGCGCCAATGCGGATAGTCGATACCGCTTTCACGCACATTGACAAATACTTTTGATGTCCAGAAAACATTCTTGTTCTCTTCGATGTTTACCGCCTGTGCGCATACTTTTCGGTTTTCTCTGGTATTCGGATCGAGATATTCCTTTACCTTGCGTCCGAAGTCATAGCGGATTACAGGATTGTTGGTGCGGTTGTCCTGATCGGCTGGGTTTTCTCTGAATACTGGTACGAGAACGAGGTTTTCGCCATCTTTGCTGAACGAATAGGTTTTGCCCAGTTCGTAAATCTGTTTGAGGTCCGTCTTGAGCGCCCAATGGTCGAGCGTATAATAATTCTTGTTCATCGTTCCATCATCATTCACGCTCTTGAAGAGGGTGTAGTTGGTAGGAATGGTGAAGGAGCGTACATCTTTCATGGCGCTTGGCAGTTCGCTTATGATGGCCACTTCCAGTTCCGGCACCATATTCTGATAGTCCTTCTTCTGGTCTTTTCCATCCACTTTGGTTCCTGGCTGATATTCGAAGGATACGCTTCCCTGGTGACCTAGAGCGAAATGAGCGGTGAAAGTGTGGTCGATGAAGGTTTCTGCGGTGCAGCCCATGGTAAACTGATAGGTGTACCATTTCTGCTGATTTCCATTTTCATCCTGCCAGTAATCAATCATATAGTCGGTGATTGCCTCGCCATCGCAGGTTACTTGGGTGCCTTGGCTGTACCAGCTCTCCGCCTTTACCACCTTACCGTTTTCCTTGGTCTCGTTATAGAAGTTGCTGTACTTAGGCGAAAGTTCCACGCTACCCAGTTTGGTATCCGAAGAAATGGCAGTCACCTTGCGCATCTCTTGGCGCTGATAAGTAACAACGATAGGGATGATGTTGTTGAATTTCGTGAGTGCTTCGCTGGTGATGGTATAATTGATGATATAACTGATGGTTGGATTCTCAGTATTCTCCTTATTCTCTTTCATCTGCAATGAGGTATCGCTGCCTTCCACCTTGAAGCCGGTTACGGTGTAGCCATAGTTTGCCCTTGCCTCCAGCGTAATCACGTCGCCTATTTCAAAGCGGTTGCCTCTGTTGGTATGGGTTGAGGTGGTGCTGATATTGACGGTACCGGCATTCTCGTTCTTTTCGTTCGGGAATTTTTCAGGGTCGGCATTGCTGATGCTGTTCTTGCTTACCACGTTAGGCAATACCGGATAGGTGGCACTGATAGACTCGTAGAAACCCCAGGCTTTGGTAGAACCCGCCTTGATGATGTTGATATGCAGACTGGTGGCATCGCCCTTGTAGGTAAAGGTGATGGTCTTGTTGTCAGCAATCTCGATATCGCTAGCCGGTATGGTGTAGTTGTTGTCGTCTGTCACCGTAATTCTGGCAGCCTGGGCATCATTGGCATCTTGGCTGAAATAAGCCTCCGTATTCTCGTAGTCGGTATCCTTTTTGGCAGAAGCCTTCACCGTTACCTTCATGCCATACACGGCAGACAGGGTGAAGATGGTTCCGTTGTTCACCTGTGCACCCTTTCCTTTCAGGGCATTGATGCGGGCATCGTGGTTGTTTATCTTTGCCGTAGCGGCAGAGGCATCCATCAGCAGGTTTACGTCTTGCTTTACCTGTGTGTTGTCATCCACAAAGATGCTGCCTGTGCTTGTATAGCCCTTGGTGCCCGAACGTTGCTGCATATTGATTTCAGGTGCTTCGCTGCTATCGAAAGGCCATGTTACGGTTGTCTCCCGGTTGGTATCGGTGAGGTCTAGCTTGTTTGCCGTCATCTTCGGGGTGAGAGTCACGTCGTTGGTGAAGGCATAGGTTTCACCTGCCTCGTAGTTGTTTTCGCCATCGGTCCAGTATTGGAAGGTGTGGCCTTCCTGGTAGAACAGGGCGTTGGTAGGCATCTGTGCCTTGCCCTTTACATCGCATTTGATGCTGGAAGGGATATCGCCCTTTACACTCTTTCCCAAGAAGGACACGATGATGAGCTTGATGTTGCGCACATCAAGACTGCGGATGTACGTGCCCGCTGGTATTTTCAGGGTCATGGTTGTAGGGGTTCCTCCGTCGTAGCGGATGGTATGGATTTCTCCGTCTTTGCCCGATGCGCTCCGGTTGCTGAAGCTGGTCAGCAGATTGCTGCCTTGATAAACCTTGATGGTTCCTGCCTGGCTGGCATTGCATAGGGGCAGGTTGATGCTGGCAGCCTCGGCCACTTCCAGCTGGATGGTTCCTCCCTCTTTGAAGTACCAGCCGTTGGTGGTGTTCTGCCATGCTCCGCCATCTATCTTGATTAATCCGTCATGGTCTTCCGGATAGAAATATTTCTTGGTGAGGTCGTAAGCGTGTTCATCGCCATATTGGGTAGTTTCCTTAGGAGTAGCTTTGGCATAGAGATGGAGGTCTGTAACGAGTATTTCTCCCTCTGGCACTTTGGTGGCAGATACCTCTGTGTTGTTGAACCAGCCACGGAATACGTAATTTTCAGGGAGCGTCAGACTGCTTTTATTATATTTGTATTTCAAGGGAGTATTGGCAGCAACGGTCTCAGAACCGATAGACTGGCCTTGGGTGTCGTAATACCAAACCGTTACCTCTGTTTTCTGCTCTACGTTTCCCAGGATGGTGAGGTCGGTAACGTAGGCGTTGTAGTTAAGACCTTTCGAATAGTTCTCGAATTTAATCTGGCAGTTGGTACGGTTCACCGTCAAGGTAAGGTCTTCTCCTGCCTTTTTTACGATGGAAATATCGTGGAGTACCACCCAGCCGGCATCCCCATCTCCTTTCACAGATACCTTGATACCACGTTCGCCACCCGTAGCAGCCTGATGCAGTTTGATTTGGGTGATGCTTTTGAGCGGTGAAGTCACGACACTAGGTTCGGCTGCCGAATATTCAGAGGTGTATTTGGCAGTCTGCATGTAACCTGTGGTCGAGGAAATTACGGCTTTAGGATAGATACCAACACCATTCAGGGTAAAGGAAAACGTATCTCCAAATTCGGTTTCCTTGTTGACAACCACCTGATTGGCTTGTCTTCTATTAATCTCTTCGGTCCAATCCGTGAAGTCGGTGGTATAAATCACCTCCTCGGTCACTGTCCCGTTTTGCGCCCATGCACCACCGGTCCATCCCATCATGAGCAGTATCATGATGGAACGCACCAGGTGTAGGGTTATTATTTGTTTCTTTGTATTCATATTTGCTGGTTTCTTTTTTACTTTTATCTTACGATTACCTTTTTGTTTCCGAAGATGTAGATGCTAGGGTAGAAGCCACTGTAGGTGGCGGTGCCCGGCTGAACATCCAGGATGCGGTAAAGCTGACCGGTGGTTGAGAATACCTGGAGCTGGGTGGCATAGGTACTCTCTATGCGGATTCGCCTGCCTCCTATAGGCTGCACGATGAGATAGTTGCCCGATGGGTCATCATCATCGGTGATCTTCACATCTGGTTCAATCTTTTCAATGCCCGTGGTATCTGCGATGCGAATCACGGATGGGGCAGCAGATGAGCGAGCCTGAGATGTGGTTGCCGCTGGTGTGAGATAGGTGCGGAATGGCATGACGGTGGCAAATGGCGAAGTTTCTGCAAATGCATCGCTGAATGCCGTACCCGTATCGTTCATGCCATAGATGGTTCCGCTTGCCACCTTTTGTGCCTTGAAGGTTCCCATGTGTGAATAACCGTTTACATCCAGGGTTCCCGTGGATGTAGTGATAGGAATTTCGATGGCACCCTTTTCAACTATTTCTTCTTCCTTTGGCTGGTACTCCGTGCCGTAGGCATGGAAGGTAACCGTCTGTGCCGGGGTTTCGATTCCCAGACCTTGGGTGTATTCGTTATAGAACTTGCTTGAGAGGTCAAATTCATAATAACGGTAACCTGGGAAACGAACCACATACGGAATATTCGCTGTCAAGGCAAGATAATCATAATATTTTTGTTCTGCGTTATAATATGGATTATCCACCTTATTATATAGCTTGCTTTCGTATGTCTTCACAAAGAAGTCGTTCTTGAAAGTGTAATTCCATTTTGCGGCATTTTCAACCTGGAAGAGTCCCGCTTCTTTGCCCGGACGCTGGAAGGTGGCAGTGGTTTCCCCGGTGTTTCCTCCGGTGTTTACCCCAGTCAATCCTCGCAGCCAGTACTCATGGTGCAGGGTGTGCTTGTTTGTGACTGGGTCATCCTGTTCATCTTCCGTTGGTGTGCCATAGAAATGGGTAATCTCACCATTTACCTGTGCCTTTACCTTGTTTACGGTGAATGGCAGGCTGATGCCTTCCCAGGCTCCCCTGGTTTCTTCAGCATAATACATCGGCTTGCGCACATACCAGGCATGCTTGGTTACCGTGAATGGGATAGGGGCGCAGAAGTCGTTGTTGCTGCAACTCTCATTCTCGCTGTTCTTGCCCTCTGGTGTGCGCTCCACGAGATGGAAGTAAGGGGTGGTGAAATTACCGCCTGTTCCATTTTTTACAAGATGATGACCCTTAATCAGGATTTCTTTCTGTTCTTCATCATAGTTGAGTGCCGTATGAACGATGTCGTAAGCCTCGGTTGTGTTTGCCTCTTCGGTATCAGCCGCTTCTGTACTGTTTGCTGCGGTATATACCAGGAGGTTCTGGGTAACTTCTGGCTTGATCATGAAGTCGTAGTACTTCTGGGCGTTGTCGGCCACTGGCGGATAGAAGATGCCATGCTTGCTGATGCCCTCGCCGATGCCCTGCTTGCCGATGCTCTTCTCGAGGTCGTTCTGGCAAGTAAAGTCTATCGCCGTTGTCGTTGGCTCATACACGTATGTACTCCATTGACTCTTCGTACTGTTGTAGGCATTGTAATGGAAGGCATCGAGCAGGGTGTCTCCGTAATAACCGGCTGTGCGATATACACGGTTGGTCATGTAATCTACTTGTCGGGAAGTAATCTCGGCAGGATAGTTGTCTGGAGTCAACTGCAATGACTGTCCCCAGAATAGGAAGTCGTTCATTTGTTCTTTGTTAAACAGTGGCAGGTAATCGCCGGTTCTCGATTCTGCTTTCGTTTCTGTGGCAGCCGTGTAACCCTGTGCACGTGCCTTGTCTATCGTATGCTTCTGGTCGTGACGTGTCAGACTCTTGCCGTAGTTCGGGGTCAGGGCACTGCTGCCACCCGTACGCAGATAGACGATACCCGTATTGTTGCCGGTGTAGGCATCCGAACGGTTGGCATACTGATAGTCGCCGTTGGCATAGTAATCGTAGATGTACTTCAATGCCGCCTTGTCATCAGCATTCTTCATATTGTTGCTGTAGCGGGCACGCAGATAGTACTCATTGAGGTCGTATGCCACCTTGCCATATTTGAAGTCATCGTATGTATAACCCTTTTCGGCAGTACCATCCATTCGATAGACGATAGGGGAGGTGTTTCCTATAGGATTAGTAGGATTATACTCAAAGCAGCAGTGGTAGGCACCCTTTTCGTTACAGCCATTGGTAGCAATATTGCCGTTTTCCAGTCCGAGGTTGTAAATCTGTCCCTGGTTCTCCCAGAAGAGTGCCTTGTCCTTGCTGAAGCCTTTCAGCACATGACCGTTGCCATGGAAGGTTCCCTTGAATGTGGCGCCTGTTCCATCGATATTGTCTCCGATGAACAGGTCGCTCTGGAGGATAAACTGGGCATAGGCACCGCCATCATTCGATTCTTCCTGCAGGTATTTCTTGAAAGCCGTGAGGTCGCGCTGGTTCTTGATGTAGATGCGAGGCTCCGCGAAATACTGTGGCTCACCCTTGGCACGAGCCTCTGCTGCCTCCTTAGCACGCTTCACTGCCTCAGGAATATGCAGGTCCACCTTGTCAGATTGCGGATTCATCTCCTGGTAGTTGTGAACCACCAGGGTATCGGATAGCTGCACCGGAACGGAGAACAACTTCTTGTCGAATCCCGTCATGGAGATAGCCAACTGCACGCCGTAGCCATTCATGAAGTAGTAAGCCGGAATCTCCAGATAGTCTTCCGTCTTGTCGTAGTAGGTTCCGGCAAAGAGGTCGGTTCTATTATCTGTAGGTGTTCCCTGCTGATAGGTATTCTTGATAGAAGTATCATTCCAATCATTTCCATCCTCAAATTCCGTGGTAGGATTGCCGTCCTTGTCTCGCTTCATCTTTCCGATGTGCCAGTAGTAGCCGTTGGCAGCAAACGATTCGTCGGCATCAATCTTCACCAGCTTCTTGTTGATTCTGATCATCTCTCCCGGCAAGGCACAGTTTTCGATGCTGATGTTACCGCTTACGGTAGGTCCCTGCACATACTCAATGGTGAGATAGATGGTGTAGGTATATTCACGAGGAACATAATACTTGGTAGTATCTATTTTGACCTCAGAAAGCGCCTTCACTTCATATTTTTTGTCTGAAGAATTATATACATAGAGTTTCTCTACCTTTACATACTCGTCAGTCTGTGGCTGGTAATAGATATTGGCAGTATCCTCCAATGTGCTGGATGTTATCTCTATATAATCATTATTTACTTTTTGGAATAATTTCCCCGTATGTGCGTAGATAGGCGTATTGTCGGTTTCACTCACGTATTTCTCGTAGGCAGGAGCCTTGATAACCAGGGTAGCCAGACTCTTTTCGGCAAGGTGCTTCTTGAAGTAATCTGCTTCAGCATCATTCGTATTGTTAACCTTGTCAACCAACTGGAATGAAATCTTGGCATCCTCGGTTAAGCCCGAAGGAAGGACTCCATGGAAGGTGGTATAATTACCAACTGGGTTTTGGGCGTTCATTGACAGCAATGCCGAAAAACCGTTTTGAGTACCCCCTTCAGCCGTAGCACCCTCGAAGGTGGTACTCTTTGAACCACCCACATAGAGCTGGTAGCCGCCGGCAACTGCAGCGTTATAAGCTGTATCTTTTTCTTCCAGATAGTTGCGGTATTCCAGGTCGCTGGAGAAGTTAGCCGGATGTCCGCTTCTCATCTTCCAACTGTGGATGCGTACCGTCTGACCGCTCTTCAAGCCCGAAAGCACGGTAAGACCATCCTTGTTGTCGCTGTTGAACTTGATAGGGTCATTAGGAGATGACTTGAAGGTGTAACCCGTGATATGGGCATTGTAGTAGTAGTGGAAACCTGTTACATACCAATAGTGAATTTCCGGCAGACTATCGGGATTACTGCTGTAGTATCCCTTAGGGAAACAGTCATCCACGATGTATCTTCCATCCTTGTATGGGAACACGAAGTTACCCGTTGTTTCCAAGAAGTCATCTTTTTCTTCTTCTACTGGTGTATCGCCGTTGTTGTCGGCCTCTTTCGTGCCGTTGTTGACGGTCTCTTTCTTGTGGTTGTTGTCGGCATATACATAACCGCCACCTTCGTCTTCACGCACATTAATCAGGTTCATCTCTATCACGCCATAGATAGGTCCGTAATGTTCCTTTTCTACTGCCTTTTGTTTATCCTTATCGTAGGTTACCTGACAGAGCTGAATCTTCATGGCATAGCCCGATGCGATGCCAATCATGTTTCTTGCCGTACCGTCGTTGCGTCTCTGGAAGGTTCCGAAGATATCTCCTGCATTGCCGGCATCAACACTGTCTTTTTTATGGTTATAATCGTTGATGTATTTCTGCTTTACTTGCTGATACGACATGCCTGTGAAATCATTACCGTTCTCGTCGACAGCCGTAGCCACCTGACCCTGATGGTTGCGCCATGGAGCATTCGTCTTGTCGTTGAACGGAACATTCGATACCACAGCACCCACATAGTGGATATTGTTGGATAATCCCATGTAGTTACGTGCCTTTATGCCGTATTTGAACGAGGTGTCCTTGTCTTTCTTAGCTTGCAGACTGCCATCTTCACTGTAAGCTATCTCGTTCGACACCATCTTGATTTCACCCACACGAGCGATGGAGTATGGAGTCTTGTTGATTTCGTTCACGGTATAGTCGCGCGCACCGAGCAGGGTAAAGCAGTTGTCTTCCAAGCGGAGAATGTCTATACGCTGGAAGGTGTTGATAATCTTCGGATTGTCGATGGTATGCTCTGCAAAGCCATAACCGGTGACATCGGTGCTACGGAAACCTTCGGCGTATGAAAGGTGACCATCGCCAAAGATACCACCCTCGCTGTCGTATTCATAGAAGACGTTATCTTTGATACCTTCCAGTTTAGGTTTAGCCCCTGCTTGATAGAAGTATTTATCCTGCAGCGAGATGTACCGATAGGTGTATTCTGGTTTAGTAATGTCATCATAATGCCTGTAATAATAACCAAAGAGGTCGGTGCCCTCCGGCAAGTCGATTTTCTGCATTTCCTGATGCGAGATGGTGATGTGCTCGCTGTCCTTATTGTCGCCCACCAGAATAACGGTGTTGCCGCCGAAGCCTACAGTGGTTCTGCCAGGGAAGCCATTAAGCTCATCAAGATGCTCTTTGGTATCCGTAAATGCCTCATCCACATTATATTCCTTGGTGTATTTCAGCACGGTGGTGTTGTTGGCCATCACCGATGAACCCTGGGCAAGGGAATATCCTCCGCCATATACCGCTTCATCAATGTTGATATTCACGTTGTCCCAACCTACCTTTGGTTCCGCTGCTTCCACTTTGGTAAAGTAAACGTCACTGTTGGCATTCGTAATCTCTACCCTGTTGCCATTATCGATAGCCACGATGTCTTCACGGGTACCCTGGGTAATCAGCTCATCGCTCAGCAGATAGATGTGCTGCTTGACGGTTGGTGATGTGGTCTTGCCGTTGTTGTCCACCAGGTCCAGGTTCTTCTGGTTCTGGTCGGTACGCTTCAACACGTATCTGCCGCCCTTGTGCATATCCTTTCTCACCTTATAATATTTAGGATAGCCCACCTTTACCTGGGTAGAACCATATACATATCCCGAATAGGAACCACCTGTAACGGCACGGAACACGTGACCATTGAGAATATCTACATTGGTAATACCAATGACGTTACCCTGCTGACCGCCACCATATACGAAGTTGGCAGATACGCCCAAGCCTTCCTTGTTGTTGTTTTCATCCACTACACCACAAGCATTGAACAGGGTGACATTGTTAGCCTTGTCAACATTCATGGTTGGAGCAACGCATTTGATATTCTCGCCCATCAGAATATGGGTGTTGCCATATACATAACTCTCCATACCATAGCCCGCACCATAAATGTTGAGGCTGGCATATTGGGCGCTTTGCAGCAGCAGGTTGTTGGAATTCTCCAGCTTCGTCTTGTTCTTGCCAGCCAGCATATCGCTTTGCAGGTCGATGGTTACGTCGCCCTTGATGGTGCCACTCTGGTAACAGCCGCCATAGACGTTACCTCCCATGTAGGCATTGTTCTTTTCATCCGTCTTTGGCTCAAACTTGTTCCTGATGGTAAGCTTGATGAAAGGATATTCCGAGTGGGCAAGGCCCAGCAGATAGCCACCAGTGTGGGTAGCCTTTCCCTTGTAGTCGTAGTTGGCATTGTTGCAGCCACCCACAATCTTGTCGGTGATGGTAAGACCCTCCGGGAAGATGTAATCCACCACGTTGCCAATCTTCTTGGTTTCAGATTCCTTGAAGTCGGCTGCCGTTTTCGGATAAACATTCATGTTGCCACGGTTACCGCCGCAGCAGAAGGTGCCGATGGTGCAGTCGGTGAGTCCTTCGCCAGTTGTGCTTCCGTTCCAGGTCAGCTTGCCCTGGATATCTGTTTCCACTGGGTGGAAATACAGGTCAATCAGGTGAGGATATACCTTAGGACGGTCTTCATTCTTTGTTGGCAGATAGAGGGTACTGATTACCTTGTTCGATGGATCGTTAACCCAGTCGATGCTGTCGGCAAGGTTCAGCTCCTTGGTATAGTCCTCAACGCTACCGTTCAGTCTCTGGAACATGTTCATGAAGTCGTTCTCCGCAGTAGCGGTAAAGAGTTCATCGCCGTTACTTCCCATGAACACGCTTCGGATGTTGACATGGCTACCGATGTTGATTTGGATGTCGCCCACCTTCTTATGTGAGTCATCGTTGTAATCATACACCTTCTGTACGGTGGCAGAGTTTCCGCCGCCATATACATCGCCATCAATCACAACCATTCCTTCCTGGCTGTTGACTTGATTGTTCTCGCCAACCTTGCCGGTGTTGCCCGTAATATCGATTTTCACCCTGTTGGTGAGTGGTCGCCATGAATTGATGTTCACAATCTTGGCCGCATCGCTTGCCGCCTTGATAGATGGCATGGTTTCACGCATTGGTACGGTATAAACCAAATCGACTTTCTCTGAATTAGGGTCGTCTGGGTTCAGCGGATAATACTCGTTCACCGTAACCTTGGTGTTGCCGTTTCTGTCGTTGGCATACAGATAGTTACCGTTTCCGGCTCCATATACGTTGCCATAGATATGACCGCCATTTATCTTGATGTTGGTGCCTAAACCCTGGTTCTCCTTGAAGTAACCCTTGGAGTCGAGCACAATGTTTACATAGCCCGATACGTCGTTGCCGCCATATACGCTGCCATGGATATAGATATCGGTATTGTCATAAGGAGATTCGCCTGATGGTTCCCCCGAGGTATTATTGCCCGATGTTGTAGTATCTGTACCCGATGTTTCATCGCCCGATGTTTCATTGCCCGATGTGGTGGCTGTTTTGCTGTTGTCTTCTCCGATGATGACATTCGTTGATTTCTTCACATCGCCCATGAAGCCGCCGCCGAAGATATCATGGCAGTCGATGGCCTTGACGGTGATGTTGGTACTATTCACGGAACTGTAGAATCCGCCACCGAACACACGGCGGCAGAATGCACCGCCGGCTCCCTTGATGTTGGTGCTGCCTTCTACCTTTCCCGAATAGCCACCGCCCACAATGTCCATATAAGAATAGCCACTGTAGAAATGTTCGTATTCCTTGCCCAGTTCAAAGTCGATGCCGAAGTGAATTTTCTTCTCCCTCACCATATCAATGTTGATGTTGGTATTTCCTTTAACAATGGCATCCTCACCATATCCGCCACCGAAGATACTGAAGTGTGGAGATCCCACCTTATAATATATCTCCTTCCATTCGGCGGTTTGGTAGAAGTGCGAGTCCTTGGCCTGTCCAGGTTTCACTTCCGTATCATCATGCAGGAATCCCTTGGTAATGGTGATATTGGTGTTGTTGCGCACTTCGCAGGCCTCGTTGCCACCACCGTAGATATTGTGGTTTACCTTGAACTTCAAGGTCTCGTGGTTGTATTGTGGAGAATAGGTGATACCATTGATGATGCTGGCTGGATGCCATGAACGGGTATTTGGGTTCCAGTAAGAAGAAAGCAGGGCTTTGCCACCCATGATAATCATGTTGGTATTGCCGGTTACATTTGCCGAAGTGATCTTTTCTCCATTGCTGGTAGTCTTTTCTCCATTCACTGTTTCGGAATCACTATTTCCCCATCCGCCGCCATAGATGCCATGACCTATATAGCCATCCCAGATGCTGATAAAGGTATTGCCATATACCGTTCCGTTCTGGCATCCGCCGTAGATGCGTTCGTGGAAGGTAGGGATGATATTGGCATTGACAGTTTCAGCCGGATGCTCCATGGCTTCTGTGCTCCAAGGTTCGAGTGCCTTCTTGGTAGTTTCGTCGTAATATGGATAAGAGATGACTGGGCGGTCGATGACCAGACAGGTATTGCCATAGATGCCACCCAGATTCTGATATTTGCTGCATTCAGACACGAGGCGACCTTTACCGCCGGCAAATACCTGCGAGAAGATAGCGCCACCACGGATGTTGACCAGCGAGGTGCAGTTCTTAGGAACCTTGTGCTGCTCATAGGTAAATACATCTGGATCTGCCTTTGTATAACCCACGTTGGCAACATCGCCACCGCCATATACGCTACCCCATATCATGGTACGGTCTATCATTCCCAGGCTTTTTCCGTTTACCATATAATTAAAGTTTCTACCGTAGATATGAGCCTCCGTCTTGGGAACGCGGGCCATATTTGGGAAGTCAATCCATGTATTATTTTTATAAATAGATTCAATACCGGCACCACCGCCATATACATTCTGAGCGATAAAACCCGACTTGATGAATACTTTGGATGATGTGCCCACCTTGCCGAAGTCATAACCATTGCCGTCAGTGAAGTCGCCGTAAGGCAGCGCACCCAGACCTGCTCCATAAATATTTTCGCATACTGGCTGTGCATCGGTTTCTACATAGGTGTCGCCAGTAACATATCCCGAGTAGCCACCGCCATGGATGGCCTGGAAGGTGAAGCCCGGCAAACCGAGAATCCATGCCCAGCGACTGGCATGATAGCGTCTGTAGGTCATCGGGTCAAAGCCTTCTTCTCCAGGATTGCTGCCAGTTACACTACCGAAATAGAGCTTCTTGTCTTCCTTGGAAACCTTCAGGAAGTCGTTATAGATACTCATTTCGAAGTCAAAGTAGGTCTTATGGTCTTCGGCCTGATTGAGATATTGGTATTTAATACCGTCGATGGTGAGGATACCATAGTCGTTAATCTTGGCACCCGGCTGCACATATACCTGGGTTTTACCCACCTTCGTATTGGCACCGAAGCCGGCTCCGAATACCGAGAACTCAGGGTCGTTCGTGTTCTTGCTGCTGATATACCAGCACAAGCCTGGCAGTGAAGTCTCATTAAAGAGACTGAGTTTCTTGATGCTGTTGTCCTGATTCTTGATGATGATATCAGTAAGTGGCGAGTGGTTGACGATTACGATAGCTTCGCCGGTTTTATCTGCTACAGTAGAATCGTTGGTATAGGTACCCACATAGCAGGCACGGTTGCCGCCACCATAGATATTATGGTTGCGCTTGAAGGAACCCGAGTTCATGGTGCCTTTGGTAAATTCAAAGAACTGCTGGGTATTCTCATCGTTCAAGATGCGGTTGATGGCAGCCTTTGCCTTTTCGTTGGTAATTTCATCCACCGTCTTGGCTTTCAGAATGGCTGCAGTTATCTCCTTGAATTCCTCAATGTTATCGCAAATCTTCTCGCTGTCTGCCTGAGCGGCAAGCCAGGTGGTGAAATTACCCTTGCTATCAGCTTTGCGATTCCATATCCAGGTTCCGCCATCTATCTGCACCTGGGTGTTACCCAGAATGTTGGCATAGGTACCCTCCTTGGCAGTATCCTTCTTGCCGAGTACGGTTTGGCGTGTTTTCTTCTGCTTTTCCGCCTCGGTTTCTTTGCCGTTCAGTTCTACCTTAACATGTCCATAGCCACCGCCATAGATATTCTGTCCCAGTTTTCCGCCTTCCACATGTACCAGGGTGTTGCCATCCACGGTACCATAGGCACAACCGCCATATACGTTGTTCCAGACGAATGGCACCACGTTGTTCTGGTAGTCGAGTTCTGTAGAAGAGGCTGCATCGGTGTTGACGATATGAACGAGGGTATTACCGTTGATGCGTCCCACCTTATCATATTCAGGGGCTTTCTCCTTCTTGAGTCCCTTTCCGCCGCCGAAGACTTCACCGAAGATATCGCCACCTTTCAGGTTGACGAAGGTCTTGTAGTTTCCTGCCTTGTAACTGATGAATTCTCCGGCTTTATGTCCTTCTGCATCATCTTCTTGTGCGATTTTTGATTCGCTGATAGGCTTGCTGGAGTAATCCGGAGTTTTTATTTCATCGCCGATGTTGGCAATATCACCGCCGCCAAATACGCTGCCATAAATCTTGGCTTCTTCAGAGATTTCCACCAGGGTGGTTCCCGTCACCTTTGCCACGTTGGTGAAGTAGGTGTAAATGCCGTTGTTTTCCTTTGGATTCACGCCGGCACCGCCGCCGAATACATCACCATGGATATAGGCACCTTTGACGAATACCTGTGTGTTGCCGCCGATGCTTCCTGTACTGTTTGCTTCGGTAGAGGCTTCCGGGTCGCCGAATCCGCCACCATACACACGGTGCAGGAAGGTATTGCCATCCACAGTTACCTTGGTGTTATTTATTACGGTACCAGCATAGCCACCACCCAATGCACTGAGGATGGTGAAGTTAGGAACGCCCTTCGAGTTATCGAAGACATTCATGTCTTTATTCGTGTCGTTATTTGTACTCTTGCTCTTACTCGTGCTCTTGCTCTTACTCTTACTCTTGCTCCTGTGAGGGCGGGCGAGCTGCTCGGTGTCATCATCCACTTCTCCGTTGTATTCACCATATTCACCCTCCACGTTGACGGTAACATCGGTGCTTCCTACGCTGGTGTTCTCACCATATCCACCGCCGAACACAGAGAAATGAGGGTTCTTGTTGTCATCATAAGATTCCTTCCATTCCTGAGTTTTCAGCAGGGAATAAGGAGTCATACCCTTTTGTACATTTACCGTAGCAGTTCCTGTTACGGTGCAGGCGAGGTTTCCGCCGCCATAGATGTTATGAGGGTTGAGGAACTTGTTGTTAGCTTTATCTGGATCTTCATCTTTGTCTTTACCATAGAACAATGTCTTGTCATCATCCCAGCTGATGAATTTCGTTCCATTCCATAACTCATTCCATATCACATTGATAGAGAAATTATCCTTCAAATTTCCGTCTTTCTCTCTTGTCTGCAAGCCCGGGTCTTGTGCCAGATAAATATTCGTGTTTCCATTTACATCGGCAGAAGTAATTTCTGTTGTAACTGTTTTTTTGCCATCTTTATCTTCGGTTTTCTTTATGATTATACCCTTACCTCCACCGAAGATCTCTCCTGCGAAGTTGGCACCATAGATATTGATGGTTGTACTGCTTTTGTTTGTATCTTCTCCGTTTGTATTTTCTCCGTTTGTATCTTTTTCGCTTTTCTTTTCTCCCACCTGTGCCAGGTTTCCGCCGCCATAGATGTTTCCATAGATAGATGGAGCCTGTGCTGATGAGCCGGAGAAGGTAAGGCTGGTGCTGCCGGTAACTCTACCAATATATTCCGGATGCCAGTTTTCGTCGTTGGCTTTTACTATCTTCTCTCTTCCGTTTCCACCTGCGAACACAGAACCTCGGATATCGGCATAGTCGCTGATACTCAATTCTGTATCTTCTGTCTGCGCCATGTCGCCACCTCCATATACATTGTCATAGAAGGTTCCGCCTTCGATGCTGATGGTAGATTTTCCGAAGAGGCGAGCCATATCGGAAAGAATTTCTGGTGTATCTTTTTTGTTTTCTGGATCATTTTCTGTAGCATACGCCACACCATATCCACCGCCGAAGATAGGGCAGTAGAAGGTTCCGCCAGTGATATTGAGTGTTACGTTTCCATAGGTCTGACCCAATTCTTTGTAATCGCTGTAATTGGTTCCACCATATTTGTTTTCATGGAAGAAATAGTCCGTTCCACGACCGCCGCCGAAGATACCGTTCTTGCAATAGAAAGTACCGCCATTGATGGTAAGTGAAGATACTGTTTTTGTTTTGTCTTTTTGACCATAAACGTTTCCTCCGTATTGACTTGGCTTTGCATTTTTCTGGGTCCACAAACTTAATCCCATGAAGCCGCTACCGCCCGCATAGATACCATCGATGGCATTGATCTTGCCGTCTTGGGTCTTGGTTCCGAATTCGCCACCATTGATGATTATATTTGTCTGTGTGTCTTTTGGATCAATGGTTACGGTTGATTCGGTATTCGCATTGTAGCAGGTGTAAGTTACCAGATTATTCTTGGCAACCGAATAGGTACCATAAAGCATCACGTTTTTGTCTGCATTCCAATAGGCAATGTTGGCATCAGGGGTATGGGTAGTGGCATTGTCGTCGCCATAGCCAATGCCATTCATACCACCTGCTCCTGCACCGAAAATTCCACAGAGAATTTCTTTGTTATCCGCATTCTCATCTGGTAAAACCTTGAAGGTTCCGCCGTTGATGGTGATGTTGCTGATGCCATAGAATGGATTATTGATAGTTGCTTTTTCATGATGAGCACGTCCCATACTACCGCCATAAAGTTCTGTAATGATAACGCGACCATTAATGTTATCATCGTGATTATATTCCGATTTGGCTGGGTCGATGGTTATGTTTGCTCTACCCATATAGGTGTTGCAAGGCACATAGTATGTAGTATTATCGTTACCGTATGTGAATGACAATTGCGTATTAGCACCCAGGGTACCATTTACCACACGCGCCACCTTGCCACTTTTTACGATGATATCTACATCGGCATACATTGCACCCTCATGACTGCCGGCAAGGATGGCACCGGCATCATAGTCGTTGCCTCTCTCTTTGGATTCATAGGTTCTTTCTTCATTATTTGCGTCGTTCCACTTTCTGTCAATATCCATCGTGATGGTGCACTTGATAGGTTGATTCGGAGTTCCCATTACGCCATTGAGGCCTTCTGTGGCCGTTTGACGACCGCCAGTACTGATAATGGAATAGTAACCAGACTTGATAGTGATGTTGAATCCCTCTTTGCCATGCGGCATAGAATTTTCGAAGGCTTTGATCAGTGCTGGTGTATTCAGAGGTTGGTATCTGCCATCGTTGTTGAGGCCACCGAAAATATGAAATGGGGTGGTGACGGCTCCGGTGATACTACCATAAGCAAGATTGTTTACACCGAAGTTTGTCATCTTGATGCTATCGCCCATCTCCAGATTGTTATACTGGCAGTAGATAATCTTATAGGAATCACCGCCATTGTTGTTGAAGGTGATATGTTCGAAGCGGGTATCTCCCCAGATAGGCAGACCTTTTGAAGAACCGGTGATTTCTATCTGCCCCTTATAGTCTTTGTCCCATTTTCCCGTGATGGTAGCATTACGGAAAAGCTCAGGATGGTTTGTTTTGGCATTTTCCCACTCAACTCCAGTCAGCAGATTTTCTCCTAGATAATTTTGGGTGATGTTGAAGCCTTGAGTAACACCGTTTGAACTCGTACCCATTAGCACGATGATGTTTTCATCCCAGCTGGCTTTGTCTGAAAGTTTCTTGTAGGCACCCTGCCAGGTCAGCATAGGCTTATCTGGGGAATATCCCCATTCGTCGTCTTGTAAATTGTCGGTTCCTGCAGCGTATGTTTTGCCATCAGCTGTAGTAACGCCTGCCGGACATAGATATACGATGACCGAGGCACAAACATTCTTATCAAAAAGAACATTGTCGCCACTCTTTACGATTACCTTACAATAATATTTATATTTATGTGAAGTTGTAGTAGGTGTATATTCGTTTGGATGGGTTGTACTGCCGGTAACTGGGTCTATACCGTTATGCCATTCGTAGGTGATGGTAAGCCCCAGGTCGTTGTTGCTGAGTTTCGTATTGTTGGTTACATTGACGATATAAGTACCTGGCTTGGTCTTGTCATCCAGTTGAGCGGTGATACCGATGGCTTTTACCTCGATGGTGTTTGTGCGAAGACTGCTTTGGCTTGAAACTGCATAAACATACTGGTTGTAAGTTTGACGAGGCAAGTAGAATGGATTGCAAGCCACGTTGTCGGTGTTTGCTTTTTCCCATTTCATGTTGTCTTGCGATACATACCAATCGTATTTCTCGCTGTTGGTTGTGCCGTCTTCATCAACTACGGTCAGCACATCTTTCGTTCCTCTTTTAGCATTCAGTTTGACGGTGCTGAAAGTAAATTTAGATTTTCCTAAATATGCCCAGCTTTTCCTATCGAGTTTCTTGTCTGAGAGATATTGGTTTATCTGATCAACAAAAGTCTTGCCAAAAGTCATTCCGGTGTTCTCATCAATGGCATCGATGCTTTTTACTGTACCATATTTATAATCCTTGCTTCCTTCAACTGTGTTGGTTGAGGTATAGTACCAGGTTGATGTAATTGGTTGGTCATCTACATTCACTTTGTCGAAATCATCCATGGCTGTTGTGTTGCTCGATATCACACTACCTTTTCTACATCTTGCGGTAGTGGTGCTGGTTGTCAGCGAACCATGAATTAAAATATTTCTAGGTAGAATAACGAGATTTGTGTTATCTGGTTTAGCTAATTTACTTACCGATCCGAAACCTCCTGCAATAGTTGCTTGGAAATTGTTGCTTGAAGTTAGAGAGGCTTTGGTAAGCATGTTCACATCAACATCGGCGGAGATGTTGAATATTCTGAATAGGTTTAGGTTATTAGAGTTATCTATATAGCCAACGACACCTCCCACTCGAAAGCTATTGGGTGTATTGTATGTTTCCTCATTATCTGTAATTTGTGAATTACGGATAATGATATTGCTGATTTCTGCAAATTGTGTCATGTCGCCAGCAACGGTACCGATTTTGATGACAGAGGAGCCAACTGGTGCTGTATCCTTTTTCTTTTGAATGAGGGCATTGTCAATAATCAAGTTTGTGACAGATGCATAAGTAGCCTCACTTGATGCGGAGCTACCATAAAGTCGGCCGAAAAGGCCCCATGATGCTTCATTATTTTCGGCATTAACCCATTCTATCTTCATATTGCTGATGGTATGTCCGTCACCATCAAATTTTCCTGCAAAATAGCGGTCGTTATCTTTCTTATTACATTTCCACGTACCGATAGGCATCCATTTACCTTGGTTCAAGTTGATGTCTTTGGTAAGTTTAAAGTATTCGCCGGCAAACATAGCCTTGGTTTTTCCGCTGGTCACATCGTGTGCCAACTTTGCCAGCTCCAGGTCGTTACTGATAAGCCATGGATCATCTTTTGTACCCTTACCACCAGCATAGTCTGTAGCGATGAGGTCGCCCTCACCATATACCTTGGTCTCTGTGGTAGTAGTGCCGCCGCTTTCCTCCTGGGCATGCACCATTTGGATGCTTGCCAGCAGCAGCGCCAGCAGCATCAAACATTTTCTGCATATTGTTGATATTGAATGTATTCTCATTGCAATGTATCTTTTTATTTGTTGGTTGGTAAAAATCGTGATAGGGTTTTAATCTATCAGCAGATGGCCCGTGTAGGCATCCTCATCAGCCAATACATAGAGATAGCGGGGTTGAATCAGGATGCGGATGGAATATATCATGGCGGTGACGCCCTGATTTTTCAGACTTGCAAAATTCTCTTCGTTGAGTACGATGGCAGAGGTTACTTCCTTTCGGGTAATCACCTCCTGCTTCTCGTCCTTGAACACCACATCGTAAGTTACTTTGATGGTTGGGGTGAAATTCTTATCGGGAATGGTATAGAAAGCCGGTCCCCATTGGGTGTAGTCTTTTATCGAATTGTCGAGAAGAATGCTTTTCGTTGCGTTCTCGAAAGCAGATGATATCGTATTCGTATCGTCTTTATTGTCCTTGTAAGGAATCTCAAAAGGAGCGGTGACGGTGTTCCCTCCGGTTGCCGTGCTCTCTTCGAAAGTTGTATAAGTGAGGTCGTCCTCTTTCCATTCTATGGCTCCCTGGGCCCATTCTTTCTTGGTTTCATCCCAGATATAAGAACGGCTTACGGTGCCCGAGGTGGCTAACTTGCCCGATAGGGTTACGCGCTTGATTCGGAATTGTCTTACGGCTCCCATCTTCGTGTCGAGCTTGAAGAGAAGGCGATAGCCTGTCAGGGTTTGGTCGAACTTGAAATTCACCACTCGGTCGAAGATGTATTCTGTCTTCTGGGCATCCATTCCCTCCCTGCTTTGTGGCAAGGCACAGATGATGGGGGCTTTTCTGATATCGAAGATAACAGGACTAAGGGTATGATTGGATGAAGTATTCTCTGATGATGTTTCTTCGGCTGAAGTACTCATGGCGAATGGGAACGAGAGAGTGAAGGTGCGGCTGGTGGATGTAGAAG
>ERZ1026852.511-NODE-511-length-23890-cov-29.019593_pt1 | contig 23890 bp, 20 predicted proteins | sample MGYA00380156_ERZ1026852 | MGnify/ENA primary metagenome ERZ1026852 (study PRJEB33269, sample SAMEA4719792) | human gut metagenome | biome: human-associated habitat; feature: organic feature; material: feces | place: Cameroon | collected 2013-10 ...
ATAATTCAACTATTTCAAAGATCGAATTGCCCTTTTTTATTGGACAGTAGTGAAATGTTCTAATTCTTTATATTCAAATTTGTTCGTATTGTATAATCCTTTTTCAATGCCATAAATAAGTGAAAGAATAAGAATTGGCTTTGCAATTTTTCTTATTCCACTATTCTTTATATAGCCTTGTCTCATACTATCAATAATTGTTGTATAGTGTTTAAAGGCCTTATTATAATCGAAAAAATGAATTATTCTATTTTGTTCCATAATAATATTGTTTAGTTAATGTCCAAAGTTAGTGAAAAAATATATTAGATGGTTCTTTTTATACACAAAAATGCAGAACATGAAGAAAAAATCGTCATAAACGATATTTTCCTCAATAATAATTACTATATTTGCAGTTGCATTCTCTTGCAGAAAGCCCATAGGGCTGTGTGGGAGGGTGTGACTTTTATGGAATAGAGCGTTTACTAACGTTCGTCTGCGACTACTCGTAAACTTCGCAACTTTACCTATAGTTGGACGTAGATGTGACAATGGTGAATGCTCACGGTGGGTGTATTGTATCCTGCTGCGAATTGTCGTATACATGCCTTAGGTGTTTTAAGGTATGTTATATGGCTGTATATTCGTGCATGGAATCATCATATACCATAACGTGGGCTTTCTGCATTGTCCGTCTCTTTCAACTAGGGCAATGCGAAGGCCTTCGAGTGGTGGGATGGGCAAGGAGAATCCCACGTTTTCTGTTTTATAGAGGTTTTAATAGCTATATCGAATAATTTCTGGTTAGGGGTTCATCAGATTAGAATGAGACTAATAGTTTCTGAAGAACTGTAATGAAAACAGAAATAAAATCACAGAGAGTAAGAAATATAATAGAAGAACTCAAGGACCAATATCTTGAGGATGATAGATGTGTGCGTCCTTGGATTATAGGTTTCTCTGGTGGCAAGGATTCAACTGTTCTGTTGACACTTACATGGCTTGCTTTGTCTGAACTCAAAGATAATGGGATAAAATTAAAGAGAAATGTCTATGTCGTTTGCAATGATACGATGGTAGAGAATCCTGTTATCGAAGAATATGTTGTGAAAGTCTTGGATAAAATAAAGCGTGCAGCTAAAGAGCAGCAACTTCCGATTTCTGTAGCAACAACAACCCCTGAATTAGAAGATTCTTTTTGGTGCTGTGTTATTGGCAAAGGGTATCCTGTACCCAATAACTCTTTCCGCTTTTGTACTGAAAAGATGAAAATTAAGCCAACGTCAAAGTTTATTACGGATCAGGTTGCTGTTGATGGGGAGGCGATTGTTTTAGTTGGAACTCGTTTGTCAGAGAGTCAACAAAGAGAGCGTTCTATCAAAAGACATGAGATAAAAGGACATAGACTTTCGAAGCATCCGCTTAATCCAAATACGTTTACTTATGCTCCTATAAAAGAACTGATGTTGGAGGAAGTGTGGTGGATAATCAATAAGATACCATCTCCATGGGGATTTGATAATGAAATCTTGTTCAAGATATATATGGATGCTTCTGCTGACGATTACGAATGTCCAACAGTTGTGACAGATGATAGTCATAGAAGTTGTGGGCAAAGTCGTTTTGGATGCTGGATTTGTACCGTGGTAAAGGAAGATAAGTCTATGACCTCTTTAATTAAAAATGGTGTGTCATGGATGAAACCTTTGTTGGATTTTCGAGATAGGTTGGTAAGCAATAGAAATGTCTCGGAATTTCGTTGTGAAACTCGTCGAAATGGTCAACGTGCAGTGGATGAGACTGGGCACAATATGGGTAATTATACAATGGAGTATAGGATCCAACTTCTGAGAGAATTGCTTACGGTGCAAAAAGATACACAGGTTCATCGGGCAAGTATAGACTTGATAACAAATCAAGAGTTGATAGCAATTCAAGTTATTTGGTATCGAGATGGAAACTTTACAACAACAGTTAATGACATATATAATGAGGTGTATGGATATAATCTTCCAAACACTTCTATAGGACTGGGGGAAAGACTTTTGTTGGAAAAAGCTTGTCAAGAAAATCCTACTCACTATAAATTAATACAGGAATTGTTGGCGTTACAAAAAAGTAAAGTTTTACTAATGCGTAAATATGGCTTGTCAACAGAAATGGAGACACGTCTTGCCTCATTTATAAAGGAGAATGAAAATGATTATAAGTAAAATATCATTGAGTAATTATAGACTTTATCAAGGCATAAATGAGATAGAGTTCAAAGTAAAGAAAGGAAAAAATATTTACCTAATCTCTGGAGAAAATGGGTTTGGTAAAACAACATTCCTCCATTCTCTAATTTGGTGTCTTTATGGTCGTTTGATAACTGAGGTAGAGGCGGAAGTTCGTAAAGATATAGTAAAGGCAGGATATAAGGAGTTTTTGAAAGGTAACTTCAATAATACTGTACGAAACAAGTTTGAAGAACTTGATAAAAACATTGTGGCTGAGATAAAAAAACATGGATATACAATAGATACAGAGTATGTTCGTGGACTTTCAACATATTCTGTTGCTATTGATTTTTCAGATGTTGTTATACCTTCTTTGCCTTGTACGTCTATTAGAATAGTTCGTTCATATGATTATTTGTTTGAGACTGAATCTGTAGATATATTTATAGATGGGGTAAGGAATGAATTAACCAATGAAATCGGTCCGGATGTTTTTATCAATGACTTTATCTTGAATAAAGACATTGCACGTTTTTTCTTTTTTGATTCAGAGCAAATAGTTTCTTTGGCAGAAACGAATACAACAATAGAACGCCGTAGATTGGGGTCTGCTTATAATGAAGTGCTTGGTGTTCGCAAGTATGAAGATTTGAAAAAGAATTTGGAGAACATGCGTCTTCGTTTTAGAAAAAAGTCTTCAGATGCAATGAATAGAAATCGTCTAATGGCTTTGTTGAATGAAAAGAAACAGTTACAACAGACAATTACAGAAAATGATAGCTTGTCGGATAAGATAGAAACAGAACTACAAGATCTTCGCAAGAAAAACGAGGAGTTGCAGTTGCGCTTGCTTAGAGAGGGAAATGGAGCTACAATTCAAGAAATCAAAAAGATAGAGGATGTTATTTTCTTGACTAAGAAAAAGGATGAGGAATATAAAAAACAATTAAAGCAATTTATAGATTATGCTCCGTTTGCCATAGCTGGAACTTTGTTTAAAGATACAAAGGAGGAGTTGGAAAAAGATTATTTGCAAAATAAGGCTAATGTAAATTTGGTGAGTACCAATTCCATCGTTTCAGATATTACGTCTGATCTTTTGTTAATGGTAAATGATATTCCTATGAATGCTGACATTTCCTTACAGTTACAGCAACAAATACAAAATATATTGTCAAAATATAAAAAAGAAGCTAGCGAAGAACAGCCGTTGTTAGCAATGAGTGATGAGGAATATGAAGAGTTTATGGCAATTTATAGTTATGTAACAACAACTTATAAGATAGAGTTTGAGCATTTGGCTGATGATTACAAGAAAAATAAGCAAATTCTTGAAAGAAACTCTCGTAGATTGTCCAATATCCAATCTAAAGAAAAGGATGAACTGATAAAAGAAATTAGAAAAACTAAAAATGAAGTAGAAACCAGAATACAAAATAAAGAGCAAGAGATAAGGCAATGTAAAGAAAGCCTTGGGGTCTTGACTCAAAAGATGGCTACAGCAACAAAGCAAATCAGTGAACTTAGCAAGGTTGTTAGCTTGGATGATAGTTCAGAAAGAAAAGATAAGTTGGCAGAACAGCTTATAGAAGAATTGTCTGTATTTTTGATTTCTTTAAAAAAAGAGAAGAAATTTTCTTTGGAAAGGCGAATCAAAGCTATTCTGAATAGTTTGATGCATAAAGAAGACTTTATAGGAAATGTTGAAGTGAATATAGAGGGCGATGATATGGACATTAGTCTGTTTTCTGTTGATGGTGTTGAAATTCACAAAGATTCATTGTCAAAGGGTGAACAACAGCTTTATGCTACTTCCATATTGAAAGCTTTGGTTGATGAGAGTGGAATACAATTCCCTGTGTTCATTGATAGTCCTCTGCAAAAGTTTGACAAGAGCCATGCTACAAAGATTATTACGGAATTTTATCCTCAAATATCTGAGCAGGTGGTATTATTCCCGTTGTTATACAAGGAACTGACAGAGGAAGAATATGAGGTGATGAAACCATTGGTTAATTCTACCTATTTAATCAAGAATGATACAACTCATTCTTATTTGGAGGAAGTAAGTATTAATAGTTTTATAGAGGAGGCATCATAATGTTCAATCAGATTAAAACAAGTGCAAAAAATAAAGAAGTGGTAACTGTGCTAACTCGCAAGTTTGGATTAGGTGCAGAGAATGTGATAGCAAGAATAGCTATTGTATATTCTTTGCAAAATGGAACACGTTTTCTTCCTACTGATACAAAAGATTCCGGTGGTAAAGAATATACTAAGAATGTGTTGTTTGGAAATATGTATCCCATGTATGCAGCTTTAATGTGTAAGTATTACCAAATACGAATGTCAGATAAGGATTTGCCACGTTATTTCAAATTGCATTTGGATGATGGCTTGGAGAGAATTATGCAGGATGTTAAGGACAATCCTAATCTTGTGGGTTATGATTATTTATTTGATAAAATTCATGTAGGACTAGAAGCAATATGTTAAAGGCACATGACATATCATTTTTGAGATTATTGACTATGGGTTATATATCCTCAGAGACTTATCATGCAGTAAAAGAATACGGTATGATAGGTAATTTATCTGTGGATAAACTCGAATCTTTTTCAGATAAATGCCAAGATGAATTGAAAATGCTTTTCTTGGATAAAGAGACTGTTTTGACTTTAGAACTTTTGGAAGAAGCAGATAAAGATTTAGCAGACAATAAAGGTAATGTTATGCAAGTGCTTGATAATGTTGTGGCTTGTCTAGATGCGCAAGATATTATCAGCAAGATAGGAAAAAGGCGTTTTGTCTCTGATTATGCATTTTGTTCATCTAAGATGTTGAAAGATTGTTATGGTGCATCGGAGTATGAAAAAGCCCAGCGTTTAGTGAAACGTTTTAGAATAGCATACCAAGCAAGACTTGCTACTCCTACTGTGACAGAAGAGAATACAGATATTGTTAGTAATGAATTAGAAGGAGGCTCAGGCTTTACAGGCAAAGATTTGATAGTAATAGAAGATAATGCTTTGTCGGAAGAAAGTCGTGGACAAGGTTATGAAAAATATGTCAAATATCTATATAGTTTAAGTAAGGAGCAATTTGTCCCTTACGAGAATTTCTTGCTATCATGTGGATTTGGTAAAAGGGCTATAAATAGTATTAAAGGGATAGGCATTCGCAACTTTTTTGTTAATTACTTATTCGCGGAATCAACGAAACTATTCAGTGTAAGAAACTTTGGAAGAAAATCCTGGTTTGAATTTGAAAACTTGAAGCAAGACTTGTTTGCTTATATTATAAAGTCTTGCCAAGATTCTCAAATGCTTAATGAATTGGAAGAGGAAATTGAACATGTAAAAAGGCTAAAAAACTTAACTTTGAAAGAGATTGCTGGAAAAGATAAGTATCAGTTGATTTTGGTGAAGTATAGTGAACTTCTGAAAACTTCGGTCTTAAGTGTTCGTGCAAAGAATGGCATAAATAACTATGCAGGTGATTTCATAGAAGATTTTGTGCATTCTCGTAAAAATGCAAAAGATCTTCGTAATATAGGAAGAAAGTCGGTAGAGGAGATAAATCGTTTTGTAGAAGAACTACGCTCGTATATAGATGAGGTAATTGAGCATGATTTTTCTGAAGAAGAGAAAGAATTGCTATTATTAAAATCTAAATATGGTAGTTTTATGGATGGATACGCTTGTAGAATTTATTCGGACAAAAAACAACTGCCAATGTTTCATATCGTAGAAAATATATTAGAGTCAGAACAAAAATATGATAACAAAATTCAATTCTTAAATTATCTTATGCCAATGGTTAAAGGAGAAGAATCTTTAACTATAGAGCAAATAGCAGAAAATCAAAATCTTACCCGTGAGCGTGTACGACAAATATGTGCAATGGGAATCGACTATCTTTATGGAGAAATGGTTGTAAATAAGTCTGCCAATATAGATTTTAGTAAAATAGTATCCTTTTCTGAAGATTGGTCTTATGTAAAAGATAGGTTGGAATGTGAGGATGTTATAAAAACTAATTCTGTAGAAGTCTTAATGGAACAAGAGGATTGTAATCTTACTTTTTCTATAGTCTTGTTGACAATATTTAGAATCTTCAATGGTGAGTATAGTGTTGTTGGTAATAAACCATATGATACGACAAGTCGATCTAAATCATTGTGGAACAACTGCTTTTTGGTAAAGAAAGAGTTAGTTGAGGCTTTTGATTTCGATGATATGCGTTGTACGTTGGTTTTTTATTTTAGTGAGCATGACGCAGAAGAAATGATATGTCAGACGGCAGAAGAACTGGTGTTGGATTTATTTATGTCATCTTGGAAATCTTTTGACGGTTCTAAGGTCGAAGCAGTGTCTAATGTCGTAACGGAAATTTTGATGCAAGAGTATGAATTGATTCCTGATGAGGAGTTTCGCTTTTTGCTTCAAGGTAAGAAAGTTGTAACTGCTACAGATATTTTGTTTAGGGCTTTGAGTGAGAACAATCAACCAATGTCTATAGATGAATTGTATGCAATTTTGCAGGATAAGTCTTCATGTAATTATAAATCCCCTGCAAGCATAAAAGGTATCGTAAATTCTGATGTTCGGTTATGTATGGTTGGTGTGGATAATCTGGTGGCATTAACAGAATGGGAGCATATAAAACTCGGAAGTATACGTGAAGTAATAGTACAATATTTAGAACAATTTGACGAGCCTAAGCCTGTGCATGACATAGTTGGGTATGTGTTGCGTTATCGAGATACAACAGAGAATAGTATTCGTTCAACGATGTATAGCGGTTCTCAGTTTCGACAATTTGATAATGGTTATTTTGGATTGGCTGATAAATCTTATCCCGATGAACATCTTTATGCGCAGTCTCTTGAATTTAAAGAGCGAGTTAAAGAGATGGAATGTTTCTTGATGCAGACAAAGCATTTTCCATTTTCTTCATCAGAAGATAATTCTGAGATAAATCTACGCCAATGGTGGCTTCGGAATAAGAGCAGTGATTCGCTAAATGATGTTCAGCAAAATGAAATCAAGAGAATTCAAGATACTTACTGGTATTTGCCTACAGACAAGAGGGAAGTCAGGTGGTTTTCCTCCTTTAATCAGTATCGAGAGTTTGTGCAGGAGCATGACAGAAGACCATCTTGCTATATTGAACGAGAAAAGTTTTTGGCAGAATGGTTTGCCAAGACTCAAAAGAAGTTTGTTGACGGTGAACTTTCAGAAAATGAAGAAAAAGTGTATTTGCATTTATGTAAAATTTTATAGTTATGCTGGCAGATAAGAAATTTCATTATAGCTATTCACAAATAGATGAGCATAAACCTGCGGAGTTTTGCTCGCTTGCGTTGAAGAATAGTTTGAGGTTAGACTTGGGGTTGGGCTATTTTAGCTCAGCAAGTTTTCATGTGCTGGCAAATGGTATGGCACAATTCATCGTTAATGGTGGAAAGATGAATCTCTATATTAACCAGTATATATCAGAAGAGGACTATGGTCTTTTTAAGGGAAAGTATGATAACTATTTTGACAAAAGGTTGGCTAGCTCTTTGTTGGAAATGCAGAAGGCTTTTAGTCAGAGAGATGAGCATTTTTTCCAATGCCTTGCATATCTGATTCAGTCTCAGAGAATCAATGTCAAAGTCATAGTTTTTGTCAATGGTGGCTTGCCACATGAAAAGTATGGAATTTTTGCAGATGAATATGGAAATAAAATCTATTTTTGTGGTTCGATGAATATGACCGCCAATGCCTTGCTGGATAATTTAGAGACAATAGAGTGTACTTGCTCCTGGATGGGAAAGGATAGCATGGATAAGGTTGACAATATGGAGGCGCATTTCTTAAAAGTGTGGAATGGAAATTGCGAGAATGTCCATGTATATGAAGCAAAGGAATTTTGTAATGAGATTGTTAGGTCCTACTCAGGAAAGGATCCAGAACAACTATTGAAGAGAGAAAAGGAATTTGTCGATGCTTGGCAAAGAGAGAATGCTGTTAGGACTACAAAAGTTCCGCATTTCCCAATAAAATACAAAGAAGGAGCAAGACCTTATCAAGAAGAAGCTTATCAAGCCTGGATAGCTAATGGCAAAAAAGGTATATTTGCCATGGCGACAGGAACGGGTAAAACGGTAACTTCTTTGAATTGTGCTCTGCATGAATATCAAGTGGATGGCTATTATCATTTATTGATATTGGTACCAACTCTTGATTTAGTAGAACAATGGAAAGAAGAGTTGAAGGCATTTGGCTTTAGGAAAATACTTGGCGTATCTTCTCTAAATGCTTTATGGCGTAAAGAAATGTTGGAGATAGTGCGCAAGATTCAACGAGGCGTGAATGTAGATTTTTGCATAATATCGACTTATGATTCTTTTGTAAACAAGGATTTTCAATCCATGTTGTCAAAACTGTCTGATACAATGCTGTTGATTGCTGATGAGGCTCATAATATCGGTGGTAAAAGAGTGAAAGCATGCTTTAAGGAGTTGACTATCACAAAGCGAATTGGCCTATCAGCGACTCCTGAACGTATTTACGATGAGGATGGAACAAGACAAATTGCTCAGTTCTTTGCCGATGAGCGTCCTTATGTTTTTTCGTTTCCAATGAGTAAAGCCATTGAAGAGGGAAGGTTGTGTAAGTATTATTACTTTCCATATATAGTCTACCTGAATAATGATGAGATGGCTCTTTATTCTATGATAACTCGTAAGTTGGCTTTGTTGTGGGATTCCGAGAAATGTCAGTTTAAAAATAAACTGGAGGCGGAAAAGTTGTTAATGAATAGGAAACGAATCATTCATAAATGCCAAGATAAGGTTAGGGTGTTTCGTGAGATACTTCAAGATATTGGTGAGGAAAAACTAAAATATACATTTGTATATGCTCCTCAGGGAAACTATGAACATAGTGAGTTGGAGGAAGAATATGAATGTAATAGTTTTATTCAGAGATTACTTGATGAGACTAAAGCAATATATCCTAATAAGCGTTGTAATACATTTGTCGGAACAGACAGTAAAGATAAAAGGGCTACATTGCTAAAGGCATTTGGACAAGGAACAATAGATGTTTTGTTTGCCATGAAATGTTTAGACGAAGGAGTTGATGTGCCACGTGCTGAGTGTGGAATCTTTACATCTAGTACGGGAAATCCGAGGGAATTTATCCAGAGAAGAGGAAGGCTATTGAGAAATCATGCAGAAAAAACTTTTAGTTATATTTATGATATGGTGGTAATCCCATCTACCATAAATCGGGAAGAATGTAATTCGAGTATGGAGCGAAATCAAGTTAAATCAGAACTCAAACGTGTGGCGTATTTTGCTTCGTTGGCTGTAAATTGCTATGCTAACAATGGTGCTTACGAGGTGTTAAATGGTGTGGCACAACATTTTGGTATAGTTTGGAGTGAATTATTTGAAGATGTAGAACAATAAAATATAATTATTATGGATGGTAAAGATATTTTTCAAGAAATTATGAAGTCTCCCGGTATGAGAAAAATACTCGGAGAGTCAAGGAACGACTTCTTGGATATGGAAAGTGAAGAAGTTAACCGTAAAAAGGAAGTTGCCGTTGTGCGTGCGATTATCGAAGGACAGGTGAGACGTACGTCTGACGATAATATTTTCAAGAACATTAAAAAGCTATATGACTTATAATTATGGGAACAATTATCAAATCTGTTGCTTTTGAGAACTTCTATAATTATTATGGGAGTTATGAAGCTAATGAATACAAATTTAAGGCTGGTATAAACATAGTGAATGCCGATAACAATATGGGCAAGTCTAAGTTTTATAATGGTTTTATGTGGATGTTGCGTGACCAAGTGTATGATTCAGACATCAAGGCTTTTGTTGATGCAAACGAATCTCTTGTAAAAATGGCTTCTGGAAAGGCTAAGGCGGAAGACCATCTTTTCAAGGTCGGTTTCAGAGTGATATTCACAAATGGAGATGTGGAATACACAGTAGAGAAGTATTCAAATTTTTCAACTTCAGATGGCGAACTGCTTCATACGCCATCAATGATGAGTGTTTTTAAAAAAGAGAATAATGCCGATATACCTGTACTTGATAAAGATGAGCAGATGGACATAATCAACAAGGTGTTTATACCTTTGTCTATTCGTAATTATGCATTACTGCAAGGTGAGTCAATGGATCGTTTGGTAGATTTATCCTCTAAAAAGGCTTTGTCTGATACGATTGATACGTTGGCTGGTATCTCGATATTAAAGGGGATTTGTGACACTTCTCGTAAGATGGCAAAAATGGCAGACTCTTTATACCAAACAAAGGATTCGGAAAACTCGAAGAATGATACCGCAAAGCAACAGCTAAAGGAAAAAAGAAGTTTTTTCGTGCGAAATATCGAGAAACTCAGGGAGGAGATAGAGGCAGCAAAAGATGAACTCAATGCTGCTAAGAGAAAAAAAGAGGAGCTTGATGCCTACATTAGTAATTCAACTAAGCGTATAGAGATTCGTTCTAAATTGGATGCAAATACGATTGCAATAAAAGATGCAAAGAAGAATATAGATGACATTGAAATGTCTATAACAAAGAGACTTTTTGATGAAGAGAATCCGTGGCTGTTAATGGGAATGCAAGATGAACTAGAAGTATTTGACGCCAAGAGAGAAAAACATATCGGTGAGTTGGCTCGTATGAATGATGATGGGGCTTTGGTAATTATGTTGCCAGAGGGGTCACCAGATACATCATCTTTAGAGAGAATGTTGAAGACGGAGGTTTGTGAAGTTTGCGGGCAGAGAGCCCATAAAGGCTCTGATGCCTGGAATCATATTAAGATGATTCTTGATAGACCAAAGAAAATCAGCACCACACGTAATGATTTTAAGGATTTCTATGGCATGTTGCAGAAATCAGCAAGTTCTTACTTGATGAGCATTCCACGTTTAGGCTCCAAAATTGAAGACGTAAAGGTACGTTTGGATAAAATGAAAGATAACTTGGATGAATTGGAGGAAAAGAAGAATGACATCTTTACGGAACTGAATAATGCAGGTGGTAATGCTGATAATTCAGAATACAACGATAGAAATATCGTTGCCGATTATCATCGAGTAAATTCCGTTATAACAGAAAAAGAAAATGAAATAAACGGAAAAAATAAAATGGTAGCAAAGATGGAAGAAGCATTGGCTGCAGTCAATCAAAAGTTATCTTCATATAAGAAAGCTGCCGATGTAGAAAAGTATGAGGAGTTTGCCCAGGTGTTAGCAAAAATCAATACAGTCATCGAAGAGACTAAAGATGACATATTTGGCAGAACGATAGAGACATTGGCAAAAAATGCCAATGAAAAATATAAAGCACTGACCTCTGGCAATCAGTCTTCTGGTGGTATTTTGGATTTCCAAAGAGATCATGATATCGTAAATGTTACAATACGTGATGTGAACAATGGTGAGATAACCGGATTGGGAACTGGTTTCCAAAGAATGAAGCAGTTGGCTATTGTCATGGCTGTAATTTCTTCAAAGATAGGGGATGAGAAGATGTTTGATTATCCTTTTATTTCAGATGCACCGTTCTCTGAGTTTGGTGAAAATTTCATCAATAATTTCTTTGCTGTGGCACCAGAAGTGTTCAGTCAGAGTATCATAATGATTAAGGAATTGTACGATCCTAATGCGGATGATTTGCTGACACCGTTTGGGCGTAGAATCCTTGACAAAATGAACAAAGGACAGATTCGTGGTACATTCTATGTGAATGTTATCGAGGAAAAAGCGGATACAACAGGTTTAGTAACAACTCATAAATGCTATAAGTATTAATTATGAATCATCAAGAGTTTAGAGATGCGATTTGTATTCGCAAGCCGAGATACAATACAAAGTTTAAGCCTTTGATTGAGAGAATCTCATCTAAAGGTGATGTGACGGGTAAGGGTGATTTTTCAACCTTTGGAGCATTCTATCAGACTTTTATGTATGCCTATATCATAGGACTTCGTTTGGGGGAAAAAGAGTATTTGAAGCCATGCGATGAAAAAATGGAATTTGCCCCATTGTCTCATTGGAAACCAACGCCAATAAGAGATTTTATTTTAATTACATTGTTTAATCGAAGTGAGAAGTTTGAAAAATTCTCTTTTGATTGGCTTTCTTTGGAGAATGGTCCTGAGGAACATGTAAGTAATTTTATCACGATGTTGGTTCGTGAGATGGAGGCTTATGCTAATAGAGGTTTCATGTATCTGCAAGATAAGTGGGATAATGAAAATTATATATTTTCATCACCCTTTGTTTTTGTAGATATTCTGAGTGAACTGCCAAGCTATAATCAGAAAACCTTGGATGTTGTAGAGAAGTAATTTGTAAAATGGGTGGAATGAATCAACAAACATTCCTCCTAAATGAAAGAAATATATGAAGGGCTATTGTTTGCTTGCATGCATTACCGCGCACATCCTCGCCACTATCGTGCCGAGTATGTACGCGGTTACCTACATCGGTGAGCCGATGTGTATAGCCCTCCAGGCTATTCTGCGTTTGCGCGTCTTCCCTAAAAGTTTATAGGGTAAGCGATGTGTGCAACCAAAGGGCTATTTGCGAAAAGTGTTCATTGTGAATGAACGATTTTGTGAAAAGTGTTCATTGTGAATGAATGATTTTACGGAAAGTGTTCATTGTGAATGAATACTTTTGGTTATACATTAACAAGTTATTATATTTTCAAACATCGACAAAACATAAATAAAAGAGAGCATCCGTGGTGGGTGCTCTCTTATGGTTTTTATACTGCCATAGATATGGGCGATGCGATTAGTTGCCACCTACGCAGGCATCCTGGAGAATCTCGGAGAGAGTAGGGTGGATGTGGACGGTGGAGGCGATGTCGTGGATGGTGGCATCGAACTGCATGTAGGCGGTGACCTCTTGGATGATGTCGGCAGAATGGGCTCCATAGGCGGCACAGCCGAGAATCTTGCCTGTGGAATCAGCGACAATTTTTATCATGCCCTCAGGCTCGTCGATGGCAAGGGCTTTGCCGTTGGCACGATAGTAGCCTTTTAGGGTGTGGCAGTCGATGCCTTGCTCTTTTGCTTGATCTTCGGTGATGCCTACGCTGGCAGCTTCGGGATAGGTGAAGATGGCAGAAGGCATGATGTCGAAGCGAATTTTGTCGGTCTTGCCAACGATGGTGTTGACGGCACGGAAGCCCATGAAGGTGGCTGCATGTGCCAACATCTGACGACCTGTGACGTCGCCTATGGCATAGATATGAGGCACGGAGGTGAGCATCTGGTCGTTGACGGTGATTCCCTTAGGGGTGTGGGCAACGCCTGCGGCTTCGAGGTTTAGACCTTCGGTGTTTGGCTGGCGACCGGTAGCCACGAGCACAGGACAGCCTAGACATTCAAGGCGGGTTTCCTTGCCATTCTTGTTGGCTACGAACACCACCTCGGTGTCGGTGATGGCTTTGACGGCAGAATCCATGTAGAAGCTTACGCCCTGCTGTTTTTCAATCTGCTTGCGTAGGCGCTTGGCGATGTCTTTGTCGAGCACAGGCAGACATTCTTTGAGATACTCGATGACGGTGACCTTGGTGCCGAAGCGAGAGAGGATGGAGGCAAACTCCATGCCTATGACGCCTGCGCCAATGATAACGATCTGGCGAGGTAACGACTGGAAGTTGAGTGCCTCGGTAGAGGTGATGACGCGAGGATTGGTGATGCCGTCGACGGGTGGAAGCTTGGCGCTTGAGCCTGTGGCTATGATGATGTCGTCGGCCTCATAGTCGGTGCCATCTACGCTGATGGTATGGGCATCCTTGAACTGCGCCATGCCACGCACGAAGGTGATGCCTGGAGCTGAAAGTAATTGTTCGATGCCTTGGTGTAACTGCGATGTTACCAACTGCTTACGCTCTATGGCTGCAGCAAAGTTGGAAGCGTTGGCTTCGGCATCGTGGGCAAGACACTTGGTGGGTATGCAGCCCGAATTGAGGCATGTGCCACCAGCTTCGCCACCCTCGATGATGACGACCTGTTTGCCCTGCTGAGCAGCGTAGCTGGCGGTACGATAACCGCCAGGACCGCTGCCTATGATAATGATATCTGTCTTCATGCTATTGCTGTGAGAGTTGCTTATAGGTGAGGATAGGATTCTTGGCTGCCTGCACATCGTCGATGCGAGTGATAGGAGCATTGCTTGGTGCCGACTTCACGAGGTCAGGATTTTCGGCTGTCTCGGTGGCGATGGTGCGCATCACCTGGATGAAGCCGTCGATGGTCTCCTTGCTCTCGTTTTCGGTAGGTTCTATCATCATAGCCTCGTGGAAGAGCAATGGGAAATAGATGGTTGGAGCATGGTAGCCATAGTCGAGTAGGCGCTTGGCTACGTCCATGGTGGTGACACCGGTAGACTTGTCTTTAAGACCGTTGAAGACAAACTCGTGCATGCACAAGCCAGGGATAGGAAGCTCGTAGACATCCTTGAGGCACTCCTTGATGTAGTTGGCATTGAGGGTGGCAAAAGGACCCACCATCTTGATATTCTCGCGACCGAGGGTGAGGATGTAGGTGAGGGCACGAAGTTCTACGCCAAAGTTGCCATGATAAGGGTTGACCTGTGGGAAGAAAGCCTCGAGACCTTGGCGAACGCCAACAGGACCACTACCAGGACCGCCTCCGCCATGAGGGGTGGAGAAGGTTTTGTGGAGATTGATGTGCATGACATCGAAGCCCATATCGCCCGGACGACATACGCCAAGCATAGGGTTGAGGTTGGCGCCATCGTAGTACATGAGTGCGCCACAATCGTGGACGAGCTTGGCAATCTCCGGTATCTCGCGCTCGAAGAGTCCGAGGGTGTTGGGGTTGGTCATCATCATGGCAGCCACGCTATCGTCGAGCAAGCCTTTGAGGTCGTCGACATCCACCATGCCATTGGCGGTGCTCTTGACCTCGACAATCTCTAATCCGCAAACCGCGGCAGAGGCAGGGTTGGTGCCATGAGCAGAGTCGGGCACGATGACCTTGGTGCGCTTGGTTTCGCCATTAGCCTCGTGGTAGGCACGGATAATCATCAAGCCCGTGAGCTCGCCATGAGCACCAGCACAAGGCTTGAGGGTGAAATCGTGGAGGCCGGTGAGGGCTGATAGACAATGGCGCAGAGTGTCGTGGACGGCTGTGGCGCCCTTTACGGTGTCGGCAGGCTGCAGAGGGTGGAGATTGGTGAAGCCAGGCATATTAGCCACCTCTTCATTAATCTTGGGGTTATACTTCATGGTGCAACTGCCAAGAGGGTAGAAGCCATTTTCCACGCCAAAGTTGTTGCCGCTATGATTGGTGTAGTGGCGAACCACGGTGAGCTCGTCGACCTCAGGCAATTCAGCCTTGTGGGCACGACGGAGCGCTGCAGGAATATCATAATGCTGGAAACCGTTTTGAGGAAGCGAATAAGCACATCTTCCTTCCTTAGACAGTTCGAAAATCAGTTTGTCGTATATCTTGTTATTCATGGCAGATGCTTATTAGTTGGTCAATTTCTTCCTTAGTACGTTTCTCGGTAACGGCAATCATCAATGTGTGGTCGTCGATGCGGATGCCGCCAAAGATGCCGCGGGCAACGAGCTTGGCGAGCAGGGCATCGAGATTGTCAGAATAGCTGACGCAGAACTCATTGAAGAATGGCTTGTCGAAGGTGAGCTTGAAGCGAGAGTCTTCGCATAGCTTGGCAGCGAGATAGTGGGCACCATCGCATGAAGCCTGTGCTGCTTCGCATAGACCCTGTTTGCCCATGGTTGCCATATAGATGGTGACCCAAAGAGCCATCAATGACTGGTTGCTGCAGATGTTGGATGTGGCTTTCTGGCGACGGATGTGCTGTTCGCGAGCCTGGAGAGTGAGCACGAAGGCACGCTGACCACGGCTGTCGGTGGTTTTGCCCACGATGCGACCAGGCATCTTGCGCATGAGCTTTTCGGTGGTACACATGTAGCCGATGTATGGTCCGCCCCACGACATAGGAATGCCAAGCGACTGACCTTCGCCAACTGCGATGTCGGCACCCCATTCGCCTGGAGTTTTGAGCAAGGCAAGGTCGGCAGCGACGGAATTCATGATGAACAACGCCTTGCGCTGATGGCAAGCGTCGGCAACGCCTGTGAGGTCTTCGATGATGCCATATCTGTTAGGCTGCTGAACGATGACACCTGCCACGCCTCCTTGGTCGAGGAGTTGGTTCATAGCATCGAAATTGGTGGCGCCATCAGCCTCGGGAATGGCAACGATATCCATGCCATGGAAGTGGGCGTAGGTTTCAACCACTTCTGTAACCTTTGGGTCTACGGTGGTGGAAATCAACACCTTATTGCATTTCTTTGCGGCAGCTACTGCCATCATGGCAGCTTCGGCTGTGGCTGTGGAGCCATCATAGAGCGAGGCATTGGAAATGTCCATGCCTGTGAGCTCAGCCATCATGCTCTGGTATTCGAAAATGTAGTGGAGAGTGCCTTGTGATATCTCTGCCTGATAAGGAGTGTAGCTGGTGAGAAATTCGCTACGGCTGGCAATCTGAGGTATCAACGACGGTGTGTAGTGGTCGTAGACACCAGCACCAGCAAAGCATACTAACTGTTGGTTTTGGTTGGCGAGCTTGGTAAAGAAATCACGAATTTCAAGCTCGCTTTTCTCTGAAGGAATATCATATTCGCCCTTAAACCTTATGCTCTCAGGGATGTCGGCATATAGGTCGTCGAGCTTTGTTATTCCACATTTGGCAAACATCTCTTGGAGGTCGCCATCGGTTTGTGGGAAGAATTTCATAGGCTAAAAAAGGAAAAAAAGCCTCACCCCCAGCCCCTCTCCAAAAGAGAGGGGAGTGATTAGCATTTTTTGATAATAATGGCAATCACATTTGGGTGGGCATGATGTATGAGGATAGTTTTATCCTCTTTACCATGTTTGGGCTGGGGGGGAGTGGATTTAGATATGTGTGTGGTTATTTGCAAATCTCTTCGTATTGGCTTGCAGACATGAGGCCTTCGAGCTCAGAAGCGTCAGAGAGCTTAACCTTCATAATCCAGTTAGCGAAAGCATCCTTGTTGATTTGCTCAGGCTCATCTTCGAGAACCTCGTTGATTTCAACAACAGTACCGCTGATAGGAGATATCAAGTCGCTGGCTGCCTTAACGCTCTCTACTGCGCCAAACTCTTCGCCTGCGGTGACGTCGTCGTCGACTTCTGGCATATCAACGTAGACCACGTTGCCAAGCTGATGCTGCGCATAGTCGGTGATGCCTACATATCCATACTCGCCTTCTACTTTTACATATTCATGCGACTCGCTGTAATAGAGTCCTTCAATTACTTTTGCCATAATGTTAATATTGTTTAGTTGTTATTGATTTTTTTTGATAGATGTTCTAGATTTACTAGATATTCTAGATTTACTAGATATTCTAGAAGCTTACTTTTTATAGTGTTTATCGTAGAATTTCTTCTTTACTACTATGCCATCGAAGACTTTTTTGCGGATTTGTACCTTGAGCTCGGTGTCGAGCTTGGCGTAGGCAGCATCGATGAGAGCCATGGCTACACTCTTGTCGACAGAGAGGCAATGATAGCCTGTGGTGATTTCGCCTATAGGCTCGCCTGCAGCGTTGAGAACGGTATAGCCATGGCGAGGAATAGCCTTGTCTTTGAGCTCGATGCCCACAACCTTCTTGGCTACACCATTAGCCTTTTGCTCGGCAAGAGCCTCTTTGCCTATGAACTCCTCTTTGTCGAGTTTGCAGAAGAAGCCGAGACCAGCCATGACAGGAGAAATGTCGGCAGAAAGTTCGTCGCCATAGAGAGGCAAACCAACCTCGAAGCGAAGAGTGTCGCGGCAGCCGAGTCCGCAAGGTTTGCAACGTCCGCTCTCCATGAGCTTATCCCATTGAGCCTGGATGAATTTATGTGAGCCATAGATTTCGAAGCCATCTTCGCCAGTATAGCCTGTGCGGCTGAGGACGATGGTTTCGCCATCGATGTCGATAGTCTTGGTGGTATAGAAAGCGAGCTCTGAGCATGGCAACGCAAGCACCTCTTCGACTACGCGCTCTGCTTCAGGACCCTGGATGGCAACCTGACCATAGTATTCAGACTGATTGTCGATGACAACATCGAAGCCCTCGGCATTTTGGAGCATCCATGCCACATCCTTGTCGATGTTGGCAGCATTGATGACGATGAAGAAATTGTTGTCGCCCATCTTGTATACCAAAAGGTCGTCGACGGTGCCTCCGTTAGGATAGAGCATCATGCCATAGAAAATCTTATGGAGCGGTGCTTCCTTGATGTCGTTGGTGAAGATATGGTTTACATATTTCTCGGCATCAGGACCCGTTACTACGACTTCGCCCATGTGGCTTACGTCGAAGACTCCGCAATGATTTCTCACCGCCTGATGTTCGTCAACGATAGATGAATACTGGATAGGCATGTCGAAGCCGCCAAAAGGTGAAATAAGGGCTCCGAGCGCTACGTGTCTGTCATACAGACAAGTTCTCTTGTTTTCCATATAATAATTCGGTTAATTGATATTTGTTTAGGTTGCGTATAGTAAGTTCGGTATGATCGGGCAGCGAAAGAGAGATGTGCTGCAAGTCGTAAGGTTTGCCAATGAGAGGCGCTATGATGTCGGCATTGATGTCGCCAACGAGGAAGTAGTCGCCAAGGATGTTGACCGACTTTATGATGCCTCCCTTGATTTCGAGGCGAGCTTCGAGTTCGCCTACGCCCTCGATTCTCATTTTGTTTACCTTGGTGTAGCGAGGGTTGCTGCCCATGATAAACTCTTGGGTTAGATATTCGCGCTCTATTTCTTCGATGACAAGGATGTCGGCATCGGTGAGAGTTATCTCGGAGCTGCAGAGATTGTCTTTGGTATACTGCTTAAACTCTTCGAGACTGAGCGAGATATAATCTTTCAGCAAAGCTATGTGCTGTCGAATGCTTTTTACGCCCTTGGAAACGAGCTTTTCGTCGGAAGGGGTGAGGGTGGCAACCATATTCTGCATGTTGGTGTCGTAGAGCATGGTGCCGTGGACGATAGAGTGGTGGGGAATATGGTAGAAGGCGTTGCCCGATACCTTGCGCCCGTGGATCATGATGTCGTTGCGGCCTGTGGCCTCGGCTGGGATGTGGAGAGAGCGCAGCATATCAGCTACCATATTAATATAGCGGTCGAAGGTGAGCGAAACATTCTCGCTCTGTGTGATATAAGAAAACATGATGTTGTTCATGTCGGCATACACACAGCCTCCGCCACTTTTTCGTCGATAAGTCTTGATGTCGTTTTGTCGGCAATATTCGATGTTCACCTCGTTTTCGATGAGCTGGTTGCGTCCGAATATCACGCTTGGCTCCACCTGCCACATAAAGAAGCAGTCGTCGGCGGTATTGATATTTCGGGCTACGAACTCCTCCATGGCGAGGTAGAAACTTAGCCTTCTTGTCTGCGTAGTGGGTAACGAAACATAGATCATTTTGCCAAATAGGTTGTTAGGGTTAGTATTTTATGCAAAAATATAGAATAAAGTTGATACGGCAAAATAAAAAGTGGGATTCTTTTGGATGATTAGTTAAAGATGGTGAATAAGAGGGAAGAGGAGAGGAGGGAAGATGGGAAGGGAATGAGGGAAGAAAGGAAGGGAAAAGAGAGAAAAGCGACGCAGCCGAGCTGCGACGAACGCAACCCATGGGGCGGCAGAAGGGAACCCATGGGGCGACAGAGGGAGAAACGGGGGGCGACAGAGGGAGAAACGGGGGGCGACAGAGGAAGAAAAAAACGGAGCCGCAAAAAACGGCTCCGAATTAAGATATTATTAATGCAGATATTGCTACTCGTATCTCATCGACTTTGCAGGGTGGATGGTAGAGATGAGATAGCTTGGACCAACCAATACTGCGATGCTGATGGCGAGGGTTGCAACATTGATGAGGGCGAAGAGAAGCCATGAGAATTCTACAGGCACTTCGCTAACATAATATGTCGTAGGGTCGAGCTTCACGATGCCGGTGAAGCGCTGAAGAGCAAGGATACCGATGCCGATGGCGTTGCCAATGACAAGACCGCGGGCTATGATGAAAGCGGCAAACCAAAGGAAGGTGTGGCGTACAACCTTGTTGCGGGCGCCAAGAGCTTTGAGGATGCCAATCATCGTGGTGCGCTCCAATATTATGATGAGCAAACCCGATATCATGGTGACACCAGCTACCGCCGTCATGAGAGCGAGGATTATCCATACGTTGAGGTCGAGGAGCTCAAGCCATGTGAAGATTTGTGGCGAGAGGTCTTTGATGGTGAGGCATGAATATGTGTCGCCATTGCGGTCGCTCGACTTATTGACTGTGACAGCCATGTCGTCGGCAATATCTTGCAGACGGTTGAAGTCGGTGACGGTGATTTCGGCAGAAGTTCCTTGGTCGTCGTCCCAACCATTGAGCTTTCTCACGGTATAGATATCGGTGAAGCATACAGCCTCGTCATACTGCGAGAGATTGGTTTGGTAGATACCCTGTATGGTAAATCTGCGCACTCTAACTCCATTGTTGTCAATGAAATAGGCAAAGATTTTGTTGCCACACTTAAGGTTGAGCTTGTCGGCTTGAGTCTTCGAAATAAGAATCTTGTTGCCGCTCTGCTTGCTTGAGAACGATGGTATGCTGCCCTCAACCATATTCTGATGGATGAAGGTGGAGTCGAAATCTTCGCCCACACCCTTGAACAACAATCCGAGGAAGTCGGTATCAGTTTTGCCCACGCCCTGTTTGGTGGCAGTAATCTGCACATGGTCTACACCAGGCACCTTTTTTATGGCTTGGCAAATAGAGTCGCCAAAGACAATAGGGAAAGTGCCCGAAGACTGGTGAGTGAGGAAGTTTGCCACTTGGATATGGCTGCCGAAGCCGATGACCTTGTTTTGCACGGTATGCTTGAAGCCAAGCACCACGCTCACAGAGATTATCATCACCGCCAAGCCTATAGCCACACCAGCCGTTGCTATTCTGATGGCAGGCTTCGACACCTTCTGCTTAGCATCCTGTGAGGCAAAAATTCTTTTTGCTATGAATAATGGGAAGTTCATCTCGCTTATTCTTCGTCTTTTCTTCCAGGGTAAGCCTCAAGAGCCTTGCGCAATACAAGCAGCGAGCGCTCAAGGTCGTGCTTCTTGAGCACGTAGGCGATACGTACTTGGTTTATGCCAGCACCTGGGGTAGTATAGAAACCAGAGGCAGGAGCCATCATCACAGTCTCGCCCTCGTAGTTGAAGCTCTCCAAACACCAACGGCAGAATTCTTCTGCATCGTCGACAGGAAGCTTAGCCACGGTATAGAAAGCACCCATAGGGATAGGAGAGTAGACACCTGGAATGCGGTTGAGACCATCTATGAGACATTTGCGTCGCTCAACATACTCATCATACACATCGCGATAGTATTCTTCAGGAGCATCGAGCGAAGCCTCGGCAACAATCTGACCGATGAGAGGAGGAGAAAGACGAGCCTGGCAGAATTTCATCACGGCAGCTCTCACCTCCTTGTTTTTGGTGATGAGAGCGCCAACACGGATTCCGCACTCAGAATATCGTTTAGACACAGAGTCGATGAGGATGACATTCTGCTCGATGCCTTCGAGATGGCAAGCAGAAATATATGGCGAGCCTGTATAGATATATTCGCGGTAAACCTCGTCGGAGAAGAGGTAGAGGTCGTATTTCTTCACGAGGTCGCGTATCTGGTTCATCTCGCGACGAGTGTAGAGGTAGCCTGTAGGGTTGTTAGGGTTGCAAATCATGATGGCACGAGTGCGCTCATTGATAAGCTCTTCAAACTTCTCTACCTTAGGTAGCGAGAATCCCTCTTCGATGGTAGTGGCGATGGTGCGAATCTTTGCACCAGCAGAGATAGCAAACGCCATGTAGTTGGCATAAGCAGGCTCTGGCACAATGATTTCGTCGCCAGGGTTGAGACAGCTCATGAAAGCAAAGAGCACAGCCTCTGAACCACCAGCGGTGATGATGATATCGTCGGCAGAAACATTGATGTTGTATTTCTGATAATATCCCACCAACTTCTGTCTGTACGAGAGATATCCTTGCGAAGGAGAGTACTCAAGAATAGTACGGTCTATATTCTTCAAAGCGTCGAGACCCACTTGCGGTGTAGGCAAGTCGGGCTGTCCGATGTTTAGATGATATACTTTTATGCCACGGTTCTTGGCCGCCGCCGCCAAAGGAGCAAGCTTTCTGATTGGCGACTCTGGCATTTCTAATCCGCGTACTGATATTTCTGGCATAGCTTAAAAGTTTTATTTTGAATTGCAAAGGTAGCAATAAATGCCAACAAAAGTGTCTTTTTATCGATTTTTTTGTTTAATCCAATTAAAATTAATACTTTTGCAGTTATAAATAAAGCAAACAAATGACATACGATTCTAAGCGCGGCATGTATGCCGTATATACTGTAGAGGAGGATGCGCAGCTCTTGGATTGGCTTATAGCAAACCTCAAAGGGCTCAGCCGCAACAAGGTTAAGGACACTCTTCATGGCCGAGGCATCAAGGTGAATGGCAAGATAGTTACTCAGTTTGACTATCCGCTGACTCGTGGCATGAAGATTAGCGTGTCGAAGAGTAAGAAAAACGATACCTTCAAGAGTAGATATGTGAACCTTGTTTACGAGGATCCATATCTCGTGGTGATAGAAAAGAAGCCAGGCATATTGTCGATGGCTGCAGGACATAAGTCGCTCAACGTGAAGACGGTGCTCGACGACTATTTCCGTCAGACCAAGCAACGCTGCACAGCCCATGTGGTTCATCGCCTCGACCGCGATACTTCAGGTCTGATGGTGTATGCCAAGGATATGCAGACAGAGCAGACTCTGGAGCACGAGTGGCACAATATCGTCTACGACCGCAGATATGTGGCTGTGGTGAGTGGCGAAATGGAGGAAGACGAGGGTACTATTGCCAACTGGCTCAAGGACAATAAGGCGTATGTTACATACTCTTCGCCTGTAGATAATGGCGGAAAGTATGCCGTGACACATTTCCATGTATTAGACCGCACCACAGAACATTCGCTAGTAGAATATAAGCTTGAGACTGGTCGCAAGAATCAGATTCGCGTGCACTCGGCAGATATGAACCATCCTGTGTGTGGCGATGTGAAGTATGGCAATGGCGACGACCCTATACACCGCCTATGCTTGCATGCTTATATGCTGCATTTCTTCCACCCAGTAACTCGCGCTCGTATGGAGTTTGAAACTCCTATACCATCGCAGTTCCGCATGTTGTTCAAGTAGAGGAGGAGGGAGCGTGTTTAAAATATCTCTCTAATTATTCTCTCTAATTATCATTGTGATTTTAAAAAAAAGAAGATGAATACTGATTTCACATATTATATATATGTACTCATAGCCATCATTGTGGGCGTTGTGGTGATAAAGAAGGTGGCGAGCTGCTTGTTTCGTACCGTTTTCACCATAGCCTTGCTTGTGGCATTGGGTGTGATATATTTTTATTTCTTCCGAGGTTAAGGTTTGTATATTGAGCCATTTAGGTTAGAATATAAACAAAAAATGGGGGTGTGTCATAAGTCTGTGACGCACCCCTTTTTATTTTTTGCCTTT
>ERZ1026852.513-NODE-513-length-23880-cov-5.639370_pt1 | contig 23880 bp, 22 predicted proteins | sample MGYA00380156_ERZ1026852 | MGnify/ENA primary metagenome ERZ1026852 (study PRJEB33269, sample SAMEA4719792) | human gut metagenome | biome: human-associated habitat; feature: organic feature; material: feces | place: Cameroon | collected 2013-10 ...
TCTTGTCTCGTGGGCTCGGAGATGTGTATAAGAGACAGCTTTTTATTCAGGTTCAATTTTATAACCTTAAAGCTTTCATTTCTGTATATTAATTTCAAACCTGAGGGTTTCAGGATTGCAGATTGCCGCGCTCGACATTAGGCCTGATAAAATTCTCGTACGCATAATCCCACAACTCCTTCGAACCTTCCGGTGTGATCTCGTTTCGTTTCATTACCTGCTCCGCGCGCACACCACGGTCTTTCCAGTCAAATCCGCCGGTACTTGCGGTGAGCATCATCGGCTGCAGATTGTCCATCGCGCGTGCGAACTTCGCTTCCGGGGTCTCCTTCGCCTCAAACTCCATCCAGATGTCATACAGCTTCTTTGCCTGATCCTCCGGAAGCAGGTTGTAAATGCGATCTGCCGCCTTCTTCTCCCTTGTTTCCTGCGTCTTCTTGCCTTCCTCGTCATAGGCGTATGTATCTCCTGCGTCAATCTCTACCAGATCATGGATCAAAAGCATTGTAACTGTACGAAGCACGTCAATTTTCTCGTTTGCATATTCCGAAAGCAGGATTGTCATGATTGCCATATGCCATGCATGTTCTGCATCATTTTCACGCCTTTTTCCATCGGTTAATTTCGTCATCCGGGTAATAAATTTCTCTTTGTCAATCTCCCGGATAAAATCCATCTGTTTGTCCAATCGTTCGTTCATTTTATTCACTCCGTTTTTATATAAATGAAAAACATGGCTGGACTTTACTCCCTCCATGTTTCTATTTTTGCTTTATGATTCCCCAGTCTTTCCGCTTCTAAATAATACAACCGCTGCAATCAGATCAAGAATCCCCTCTGCGAGATAAAACCAATGATGTCCCTGGATATTCGGGATGATATGTATCACGCTCATCAATGCCAGATACGCGCCAGTCACATAATTCATATATGGTACGCCCTTGATGATCAGAAATGCAAGCGCTCCACTGATCAATAGCGTTACAATATTTCCAACCGAAAATCCCAGTATCAGATTGACGATTCCTTTTACGATCATGTATGCCCCGATCAGAGACATCCACTTTCTGCCTGTCTGTTCCATATCTGCACCTCATTTATCTACTTTACTGCTATATTTCTTTATAAGTGTAACACTTTGATTGGAATAACTCAATTGTTTTCTGTTCGAATCTGGATATATTTACACATCCCCACAAGTACATCTATGTATGCACAAACGTCAGGATAAACTGCGTATAACTTCCAACCTCACTTCGTACCGAGATCTTGCCGCCCATGCCCTCGACGATGGATTTCGTCAGGGAAAGACCGATGCCGACACTGTTCGGATTGACCTCTTTGTTGATTCGATAAAAACGCTTGAATATATTTTTAAGCTCCGACTCCGCGATACCGCAGCCCTCATCCTTCACATAAATGCGCGTGTACATCGGATTGTCTTCGGTCCGGATATGGATCATTGTCTGGTCGCCGGAATAGTCTGATGCATTTTTCAGCAGGTTGATAATTGCTTCGGTCAGCCAGTCTCCGTCACAGACAAGCATCTGTTTCTCGTCGATCTGCACGTCAATCTGCTGCCCGCGTTTCTCCGTCAGATAAGCCACACTCTCCTTCGCCTGTGCCACAAGTGCATACAAGCTGCATGAATGCTTCTCAAACTGGATAGCTCCCGCCTCGATTCGCGCAAGCTTCAGCATGGACAGTACCATCCACTCCATACGGCTGACCTGATTCTTCGATTCCAAAAGCATCTGCTTCTGTTTGCCTGCATCCGGCACACGTCCATCATACAGAAGATCCAGGAATACCGTGAGCGATGCAAGCGGGGTCTTCAACTGATGGGAAATATCCGACATGATATCCCGCAGAAATATCTTCTCCTCCTGCTCTTTGCGGTTACTCTCCTTTAACGCCTGCACCAGCTTGTACAGATTCGTATATAGTTCTCCAAGCTCGCCCTGCTTATATGGTTCTGCCGGAACCTGCTCCGGTGCTTCGAGAATCTGATTCATGATCTCGACGATGGCACGAAGCTCCCGGCTCACAGTGCCGATCGAACGACGTCCTGCCACATAAGCACTTCCAAGCAGCAGACAGCCAAGTAACAGCGTCACCCACAACTGCCAGCCGCGCAGCCAAAGAACAAGCACAACAAAAACAGCGTATATGCTGTATGCGATACCGCCATATAAGAAAAATCGCTTATGAAATTGTTGTAATTCGTAACTTTTCACCTGCATATATTATCCCGTAGCAATGCGTTCCAAACTATTTTTACAATCTGCTTCCGAAACGAATCACCTGCATCATATGTACTCACGATCACTTCCGGAACCGGTATCCCATTCCACGCACCGTCTCAATATAAGCCCCATCTTCCCCTAATTTCTGCCGAAGCCGTTTGATATAGACCGAAAGAGTATTATCCTCGAAAAACTCCCCATCCATATCATAGAGCTGTTCCATAATTGCATTCCGGCTGATTACCTGTCCGCGGTGCTGCAACAAAAACCGCAGCAAACGCAGCTCGCTCGTCGTACAATCAAGCCGCTCTCCATGCTGTGTGAGAACAAATGCTTCGCCGTCGAAGGCTGTATTTCCAAATGTCATGACACGACTGCTCTTTTCATTCCCTGTCTGCCTTGTCTGTGCGTAACGCCGGATATTCACTGCCACCCGTGCCAGCAGCTCCTTCACCCGATACGGCTTCGTCACATAATCGTCCGCACCAAGCTCCAGCCCCTGAACGATATTTGCCTCCTCCGCAACCGCTGTCAGAAAAATAATTGGAACATCGCTTTTCTTTTCCCGAAGTTCCTTGCAAAACTCAAATCCGGTTCCATCCGGCAGCATCACATCCAGCAGCACCAGCTCGATACTGTCATCAAACTTCTCGCGTGCCTGTGCCAGATTTCCCGCAGTTGCCACCTCATAGCCTTCCGAAGTAAGTGCATATTCAGTTCCCATTGCAAGGGCGAAATCGTCCTCCACCATCAATATCTTATGTGCCATAATCCCCGATTCCTTCTATATTATATCATCATTTACCCACCATATTGGTTATTATATCATCAATATGAAAAAGACGCACCACCATTTCAGATGATACGTCACATTTCTTCTATATCAGTCTCTCCGCATTGCAGTGAGCGGTGAAAGCTTTGCCGCCCATCGCGATGGGAAATAACCTGCAATCGTTCCAAGTACCATCGCCATTCCGACTGCCGATAATGCAAGCTTCGGTGTGATCACCGCGATCTTCGTACCTGCTTCTAAAAGCAATGCGGATACAGCAATCCGGTTGATAATCTTTCCAAAAAGCAACGACAGCAGCACGCCACACATACCTCCGACAAGTCCGTAAATACCTGCTTCCAGCAATATCATCGCCATCAATTCCCGTTTCTCACAGCCGAGCACCTTCAAGGTTCCAATCTCTGCCACCCGGTCATAAACAGCTGTTGTCATCGTGTTGCTGATACCAATCGCCGCAACAAGAAATGAAATGAGTCCGATTCCGCCTAACAGCAGCTCTAACATCCGCACCGTCCGCATCGCAGTATCGCGGTACTCTTTCATATTGGTTGTCTGATATCCCATATCCTGTAATTTTTTGACAACAAACTCTACGTCCTCCATCTTACCGACTTCAACAACCACACTTGAATAAACCCATGACGTGTATGCATTTCCGTTCTTGTCGAGTGGCTGCCCCAACACACTTCCCTGTGCCGCATGTTTCTTCAGATAGGAACGCAGCACATCAATATCGCAATAGATGCTCTGGGACTGCTCGCTGAACTCGTCCGCATCACCCTGCATCACACCCGCGATCGTCAGGCGGTCTGTAATCCCATTTTCATCAAATCCCAGTGAAACCTTCGCCTTCTCACCAACCCACTTATTCAAGTCCCCATCGCTATCCTGATAGCTGGTCATGGTACTCTCATGAAAGAACATATATCCCATTGCATTTCCAATGACCATCTCCGGCTTCCTGGCATGCTCCGACAGACCAGACACATCGGTCAGCGCGATTGCGGATAACTGCTCTGCGGGGATGCCAACCAGATTCGTATAGGCGGTGTATTGTCCAACCTGAATATTCGCAAATACTTCATAACGCGGATATACATTCGCGACCTTATCGAGCTTTGCAAGCTTCTCCAAAGTATAATCGGTCAGAAGCATTTTCTTGTTCCGGTTGTTCTCCGGTGTCTGCACGGTGATTTGACGAATTGATGCATCATCTCCATAGCCTTGCAGGAGTTCCCGTTTCACGCCCATTCCCAGAGACAACAAGGAGACAACCGCGACCACGCCGATCATCACGCCGAGTAAGGTCAGGATGGTTCGTGCCTTTCTGCGCTTGATATTTTGAATTGTTAAATGCATAATAAATTTCATGACAATCTCCCTCTCGCAAATCCATTTACTTTATCTATATATGATTCCTGTCGGATTTGCTTTCATCGTCATTTGCCTTCTTACGTACTTTACTTCCTACAAACGCACCGACTGCAAGTACGCAGACGCAGATCAGGATAATCTGCCATATGGCAGGTCCGGTCTTCTCCGGTGCTTCCTTTAAGACTTCCAGATCTTCGTAATCGACCGTCTCAATATAGAAGGAGACATCCACTTTTTCTTCGTACTTATTACCATTCCGGTCTTCATAGGTCACGATGATCCAGTCTTCTGCCCTTGCCATTTCGTCAAAATCTGTCACAGCGATTGCCTTTGCCAGAAGGTCTACGCTGCCGCTTTTTCCTGTGTCGATATTGCCGATGTAGGTCTCCTGTTTCTCCACGTGTTTTCCTTCCACGCGCGCATTTACATTGTAGAGTGTCCCTTCCCCAAGGTTATTCACCTGGGCGGTAATCTCCACATCATCGCCAACCTTCGCATCATCGGTCATGACATCGGTCACGGATACCCGCTGTTTCAGATACACGGGCAAGTACAACGTATCCTCCATCTCAAACACCTCGCCGGAAGTATTCTCATATTCCATCTTCACCGAAAGCTTGTACGTCTTCTCTGCAAGTCCTGCTGCCGCCGCCATGGAAAATGTCTGCTCGCTCGTCTCATTTCCGGCAATCTCTGCCACATAGATGCTTCCGGTTCCGGAAACCGGAATAATCTCGCCGCCTTCGGAAGTGACCGTCACTTTCATGTTTTTGACTTTGTTCTTGGAAGTGTTCTGAATCTCCAGAGTCAGATCAAAGTTATCTCCGGAATAGATTGTTGTGGCTGATACTTTGTAGCCGGAAACCAGCACCTTCGGTGTCGCCGCTTGTACGGAATACGGACATATATTAGCGACTATACTCAAAACCACCAGAATAGCAAGGATAATCTCTCTTAAACGGTGATTTCTTCTTTGATGTTTGCTTTGTTGATTTTTCCATCCTGACTTATTTGCCATCATTTTCTCTCCTTTCATTCTGCCCTGTTTTCTTTCCTGCATCTTTCGTTTCATCTATATTTCTATCGCTAAGTCCGTCTTTCTAACAACCTATCGTTTTCCTGCTCACTCCTCAGTCAGCTTACCATCTGTGATCCGCACGATGCGGTCTGCCTCTCTGGCAAGATCGATGTTATGTGTGATCAGCACAAGTGTCTGATTCAGCTTCTTTACCGAGTCCTGCAGCAGCGCCATAACTTCATTTCCATTTGTGGAATCAAGTGCTCCGGTCGGCTCATCGGCAAGAATCAGAGACGGACGGTTTGCAAGTGCTCTTGCGATTGCTGCGCGCTGCTGCTGTCCGCCGGACAACTGGTTTGGCAGATGCCTCCGTCTGTCTTTCAGCCCAAGCATCTCAATGATATGGTCGATGTACTCCCGATCCGGTTTCTTGTGATCTAACAGAATCGGCATCTGTATATTCTCCTCCACAGTCAGAACCGGAATCAGATGATATGACTGAAATACAAACCCGATTTTTCTCCGACGAAACACCGACATTTCCTCATCCTTCAATGTTGTGATGTCCCGGTCGTCCACGATTACTTTTCCATTCGTAACCGTGTCGACACCGCCCATGACATGCAGCAGTGTGGACTTGCCGGAGCCGGATGCTCCGACCACTGCCAGACTTTCTCCTTTTTGCACGGTCAGATTCACATCGTCGAGCGCCCAAACCCGTGTGTCTCCGCTTCCATAGATCTTTGTGACATGTTCCATCTTTACAATATCCATGTTGATTTCCCTCCTGATATCTTGATTTTTGTTTTCTTATTCCTTTATTGGAGCAATTCTTCTTTTTTCTGCTTTTTCCCCAAACCCAGCTTGCTTCTCTTTTCTTCCCGTTGGAGCAAATATTCTGTTTTTCAGCTTTTTCCCCCAATACAGCTTGCTTCTTCTTTCTGCCCGTTGGAGCAAATATTCTATTTTTCAGCTTTTCCCCCAATACAGCTTGCTTCTTCCTTCTTCCTGTTGGAGCAAATATTCTGTTTTTCTGCTTTTTCCCCAAACCCAGCTTGCTTCTCTTGTTTTGCCATTGGAGCAAATGTACTGTTTTCTATCTCTTTGCCCCATCCCAGCTTCATCCTCCAGTTTTGCCATTGGAGCAACCACTCTTCATATACATACTTTACTCCAAGCCTGCTTGCTTGTCTCTTCTGCCCGTTGGAGCAAATGTACTGTTTTCTATCTCTTTGCCCCAATTCAGTCCCAATCCTGTCTAAATCCAGCTTCAACCAAACTCCAAATCAATCCCCGGCTGCATTCAGATCATCCGCGATCCGGTTTGACATCCGCTTCATCGGTATATAGATGGACCCGCACATTACAAGTACAGATAGTACAAATCCAATTACCGCACCTATAATCGGGAAAGTAAGTTTCACCATGAACAGCACCAGCGCGGCTTTCGCAAGCGGCATCATAACCGCAAAGCCCAGCACATCGCCAACGATATTCGCACAGATAACGGAGATCACACCTTCGAGCATCACCATCTTCCGAAGCTCCCGCACCGATACACCGATTGCGCGAAGCTGTGCGAATTCCTGCCGCCGCAGATAAAGATTGCTTGCTGTCGTATTGATGATATTCAGAGAACTCACACACAAAATCACAATCACAAATGCAAGAATATATTCGATTGCACTGATGGAAGTGCTAAACAATGCCCCGGAATAGATGGCATCCGGATACGAGTAATCTCCCATTGAGCTATCCAGCACGTTTACCAGCTTTGATGTCAGCGAAGCGGAGATATTGTCCGAACGAAGCTTACATTTCACACCCGTGGAATCTGATTTTCCAAGTCCGGTCATCCGGAAATAATTTGCCAGTGGTACAATACACTTTACAAATCCCTTTGTCTGCAATTTGTCCTTATCTATCCGGACAATGCCCTGAATCTCATATACCTTCTTGTCGTTTCCCCACGAAAGTTTAATCGTATCTCCAAGCTTATAATCCGTCGCCGGATATTCCACCGTTGATGCAATCAGATCAATCGCATCATAGGCTTCGTCATCCATGCCTTCATCCAACGTTGCTTCCACATTCTGTACAAGCACAATTCCGTTCTCATCGACATCCAACGTTCCTTGGACCAGATACGACGCATATTCCTGATACTCTTCCTCCCCGTATCCAATCACGCTCACGCGGTCAACCGGCGATGCACTGTCTTTATATTTCTCACTTGTTTCCAACTGTTCAACGATCTGCCCCTCCAACGTTTCCTGCCGGAAATTCTCTGTGAAATGTGTCCGGAATTCTTCGAAGTCCATCGCCTTCATAGTCGCCGCATATACTGCTTTCACGTCCTTCACTTCTTTGTTCTGTGCAATGTCTGTGAGTGTTTCTTCGTTTGGGAGTACTGATTTCACTGCATCTATGGTCTCTTCATCATTTGCCTCGTTGAAGAAATACACTTGATACTCTCCGTAAGAAGGTGCAATCTGTTTCTGCATCTGTACAAACGAAGTGAAGATCGTCGCTATCGTGATAAACGCCGCGATTGATAAAGCAAATGCAAATATTGTCTTTAAGAACCTGCGCTTGTTACTCATCAGATTCTTATACGCATAATCCCCCTGCACGCCGAAGATCTTCCCGAAGATACTCTGCTTGCGTGCCTTAATCTTCCGCGTTCCACTTGTCTGCCCGCGCACCGCTTCGATCGGCGAAATCTTCTTTACCAGCTTTCCATTCTCATCCATAACGAAGAACAAATCTCCGATAAATACGACAAGCACATACAAAAACGGAAGTACATGTGGCCGAACCTTGATACTCATGGATAACCCAACCAGATAAGCAACGGGGAAGCCAATCACGATTCCGCCAAGGATCCCCAGCAGCTCCTGCATACATCCCATCCGGAATATAATACTTCTTAGCTGACCTTGCGTCGCTCCGACGCAGCGCAGGATTCCATAATCTTTAATCTGCTCCATCGTGTTTAACTGAATCGTCGTCCGGATGATTCCGACGCCGATGACAGCAATCACAAATGACAAGAGCAGGAACATCAGAAGAATAATATATGTATCATTTCCGGTATCGCCCTGCAGATAGTAGGCAGCAAGCTGTTGGTTTAATTGCGCATTCACACCGTACGTCTGCTCGATTGTTTCTTTATTTGCATCCAGACGGTAAGGATTTTTCACATTGATGTAGATTGCATTTTCAATATAGGAGTTCGAATAATAATCGTAGTATTTGCCACGATATGCAGACTTCACAAAGTCCTGTTTGAGCAATGCCGAGACATCCTGATTTTGCTCCGGCAGAAGCACAATCTCGTAATCTGCCTGCTTGCGAAGTGCATCGCGTGCATTAATGAAATTACTGAAATACAAGGTTAATATCACGAACAGAATTCCTGATGCCAAGGCAACACCTAAGATCGTCAGGATGGTTCGCTTTTTCTGAAACTTTAGATATTTGATTGAAAGTCTGGTGTAGTTTTCCATATCGCTCCCCCGTTGTTAATCGTGTAGAATAAATACTATGTTGTTTTCTATTTATAACTATACCTGATGAAAGTTACGGGGGCGTGACAAACTAAGTGACAGTTTTGTCACTTAAAAAGGACTGCACGGGTAAAGTCGTGCAGTCCCACACGTGAGAAGAGGGGGATTATCCGAGAAAACGATAAATCGCTTTCTCGACCAACTTCGGCAAAGTCCCAAATGTATATGGTTTATATACTCGTTCGGTCCACTGGTGTGCATCTTTTCCATAGGTACCGAAGTTGATTGCAAATATATTCAAATCCGCTATTTTATCAAAATCCACCGGATACAACCGGTCTTTCTTTACAAAATTCTCCATCAGCAATTTTCTGGATGCCGGTGCATCATCCACTTTCAGATAACTACTGTCACTCAGACTTGGGAAGAAATGAAGGATTTTATAATCCAGATTTTCTTCTTCTCCAAACTGAGTAATAAGCTCCGTCAACTCGCTAAGACATGCATCCTCCTCCGGACATTCATATTTTAACGTATTATGTGGACAATATGGTGGTGCAAAAAACAGCACAATCGCAGGTGATTTTATTTTTGCATACGATGTAACCTTTTTTGTCACAAGCATCGCAATATCCCGGCTGTCTGTCCCGGATTTCTGTAAGGACTCTGTATATGCATCCAGCATCGCATCCAAATCACCTTCATAGTCAGCCTTTGCCATCTCATACACCTGTGCATATGTATAAACCATCGGCTGGTAAGATAATCGTTCGTAATGCATTCCGGCAAGCGCATAATAATTTTTCGATTCCTTCTCTATGGTCTCTTCGACTTTAATCAATGCCGTTCTTGCACTTGTTGTTAATTTATCAACGATTTCCTCCACACTGGCATTATGGACAAAATAATTAAAATATACAAACGCTTCCTGTGCGGTCTGTACATTGTAAAAATCCTTTAAATCTGTCATCTTCAAGACAGATGGTGGCAGAGAATACTCATTGTCATATGCATCACAGAACAATGTATTGAGATTGATCTGTTTTACAAGCTCAGCCACAACCATAGATGCATCAAATCCCTCGAAACACTGTCCAACATGGGAATTCTTTCCAAGAATATAGAAGCATGGCAATAATTTTCCTACCGTTCCAGTGTAAATATACTGATGCGTATCTCCCACATATAAAGGACAGGTATAATCGTTGTTAATTGCCATTAAATAGTTGAGCCCATTTTTTTCCCGCTGTTCAATCAGGAAATCCACCGCTTCAATCATGCCGGTATGCATATTTTCCTCGACCGGATTAAAACACAACAGCAGATTCCCATCCAGATCCTCCAAGTGGGTACTCAGATCACGGGCAACCGCCATATACACAGCATCACCACTCTGCATATCACAACAGCCCCGTCCAAACATATAATCTCCACTTTCCAAATCTTTGCGTACATCCTCTGGAAGCGGTACCTTCGGGAGTTCCTGCAATAACCTGTCCGGATCAAATGCGTATTCTTTTAATATACCAAAATCCTCAACGCCCACCGTATCCGTATGTCCATGTAAAATAATCGTCCGATTCGAGGTACCTTTTGTACCCTTCAAAAGAGCAAACACATTTCTTCTCCCATATGCATCCTCTTTTAATGGCTTTACAATGACCTGATCCGGGTGTTCCGCAAAATAAGGAATACTGCGCAAGTAATTTTCAATATAAACACCAATATCCTTTTCGCCGGAAGTTCCGTTTACACTTGGAATTGCAACCATTTCTTTTGTTATCTTTTCCACTTCTCTATATATATCCATATGATCCCTCCTTTATTGTTTTCCGTATATTAAATACTGTATACAGTATATTGTTAAAAAAGAACCGTGTCAAGTCTGACACAGTTCTTTGAATTCCTGAAACTTTTTCATCCGAAAACTTTCGATTTTATAATTATTTCCCTATTTTATAGGCATTCTTAAACCAACCTGATTGAGATGCCGCACCATTGCAATGGCCGCATCCTGATAACGATCTTCCATAATTGCATCCACTACTGCCTGGTGTTCCTCTAATGCAGTTTGAATATACAGATCCAAGTTTCCTGATAAAATATGGAACCGTTTCGTAACAAAATTCACACGGTCAATCATGTCATATAAAAATGAATTTTCGGTACATTCTGCGATATACATGTGGAACTCATAATCTGCTTCCAGATATTCCAACGCCTTTCCCTCAATTCCATTTTTCATAATTGCTGCACATTTATCCTCCAGCTTTTTCAGTTTTTTCTTCTTTTCGGCGTCCATCCTGCCATCGAGCAAAGAGATTGCAAGACTCTCCAGATTGCACCGCACCACTGTTACATTCTGTATATCCTCCAGCGAAACAGAAGATACCACTAATTTACCATTGCTGTTTGGTTTGATAATGTGTTCAAACTGTAATCGTTTCAGAGCATCCCGAATGGGGGTACGACTGATTGACAGCTGCTCTGCCAGTGACTCTTCAACAAGCAGATCCCCCGGTTTATATTGATTTGACACTATCGCTTCTTTAATAATACGATACGCCTTATCTGATAGCGTATCTTTCGATATAGATGGTAATTTTGGCATAATGCACTCCCCCTGTCTTTATTGTATACATTATACTGAATATCAGATGTATTTTCAACCATATGGTCTCATGAAATTTAGAAAAACAGACAGCCGGTAAGCTGCCTGTCCATATATAATATAAGTTTTTTTGTGAAGCTGTTTTATATACAGAATTTCTTGCGTACGATGTCTGCCAATATTTCCGCCGTACCATCCACACCAAGCACACTGCTATCCACCATATAATTTTTATGGTTGAAATCATCCGGTGCATAGCCTGCATATTTCTCATGATATGCACAACGCGCCTTGTCGACTGTTGTCATTTCCTTGATGGCATCCTCTCTTGTCATATGCAGATAATCTACGCAATTATTGATGCGTGCCTCATATGGCGCATAAATATAAATATGAATGACATTTTTGTAATTACGCAGTACATAATCTGAGCATCTTCCAACGATAATACAGGATTCTTTATCTGCAAGCTCTGTTATGATCTTCTGCTGCACATCAAAGATCTCGTCTTGTATCCGGCTTTCCTCTGTACCAAGTGGAAACCGCATTTTGAAAAAGGAAGACTTTGCAGCTTCTTCGGCATCACTGATGACAGACACGCGCTGATTCATACGCTTTGCCGTTGTCTCTACAATATCTCTGTCATAATATTCGATTCCAAGCTTCTCCGACAACTGATGTGCGATTGGTCGCCCAAGACTGCCAAACTGTCTTGTAATTGTAACTACATAATTATTTTTCATAGGACACCTCCTCCCAGAATATCAAACAGCTACACATATTCCCGCATAAGCGGACAGGTCCCACAATGCAGGCCGCCACCACTACGGATGTTCTCATCCCACGGAATCGGAATTACCTTGATACCCTCTGCTTCCAGCTTTGCCTTTGTCTTCGGATACCCCTCGATCATGCAGAGCACGCCCGGCTCCAGCACAAAACAGTTAATCGCCCAGCCCTCGTCCGGCTCTACCTCAATCAATTTATATCCCATCTTCTGCAGACGCTCGATAAAGAAATATGGCAGCTTTTCCGTATTGATCAGTGCCATCTTTGGTCCAATGAAGGATACCAGACTGTCAATGTGGATTGCATAACCTCCAACCGGAATCGGGATCACCTCAATATCCATCGGATTCAGAACCATTTTCAACTGGTCAATTCCCTCCTGTGTACAGCGATGTGAATGTGCGACTGCCACATGATGCGAGTCCATAACCAGTACACCGCCACCTTCCATAATACCTGTACCGGTTATCGTGTGCAGGATTGGAACGCCTCGTCCGCCAAGTGTTCTCGTGGCAACCAGTTCCTCACCACGCCGCATGTGTGGCGCCAGACGCATGATGATCATTCCTCCCGGAACAGCAGCAGCCACATCACGCGTATTGACTGTCTTTCGAAGATAAATCGGATTGTCCTTTGTATATACAACCTCCGCTCCATAAGATCGAATTACATCTGCAAAATAATCATGCTGCGCCTGTGCTTTTTCAATATTCGGCGCCTCATGGCCACGCCAGTAGTAACTATAATTTTCTCCGATCAACGCATCTCTTTCGGAATCATAATCCTTCGTTGTCATCGTTGTAAGTTCTTCTCCCGGCCGATGCATATAAACGGCTTTCAGTTTCCCATACTCACTGTTTACGCCCCAATGTGCACCCCAGTACTCCTCCATCTTTGCAGCATCAAAAAATGATGGCTCTATCTCTGCCGAAAATAATCGACTGACTGAATTCAATCCCTCATACGGTCTAGCAACCATTGCCATAATCATTCATCTCCATTCTATCAAAAATAACTCATAACATCTTTTCCAAAAATGCTCTTGCCCGCTCTGTCTTCGGATGATCAAAAAACTCCTTTGCCGGGGCATCCTCAATCAATACCCCCTGTTCCAAAAACACAACCCGGTCGGAAACCTCGCGGACAAATGCCATCTCATGACTGACGATAATCATCGTGATACCGGTCTTCGTCAGATCCTTTATTACATCCAGAACTTCTCCGACCATCTCCGGGTCCAGTGCAGACGTCGGCTCGTCAAATAAGATCACATCCGGATTCATTGCAAGCGTCCGTGCAATCGCGACACGTTGCTGTTGACCACCGGACAAGGTAACCGGATACACATCCGCCTTATCCAACAGGCCTACTCGATCCAGCAGCACCTTTGCTTTCTCAATAGCCTCCTCCTTTGGAACCTTCTTCACATGCATCTGGGCATAAATCATATTCTTCATAATCGTCATATGCTTAAACAAATTGAAGTTCTGAAATACCATTCCAATTTTGCTGCGCAATTCGCGCACATTTTTTTTATCTCCCGTGATTTCCTGATCCTCAAAATATATCTCTCCGGAAGTTACTTCTTCTAACCGATTAATACAGCGAAGCAAAGTGGATTTTCCGGAACCGGAAGAACCGATCACGGAAACGACTTCTCCCTGTTTTACTTCAAGTGATATACCCTTCAGGACCTCTAAATCTCCAAATCTTTTATAAACATCCTTAACGTTGACCACTTCTGTTCACCCACCTTTCTACTCTTCTGCCGATGGTTGTCAAAATTGTAACCAATATCCAGTAAATAACACCTATAATAATGTAACATTCAAAACTACGGAATGTTGATGATATAACAAGCTGGGTATTTCGCATCAGTTCTGCTGCACCGATCGCATAGATCAAAGAAGAACCTTTGAGCAATGCAATTACCTCATTAATCAGTCCAGGCAAAATGGATTTGATTGCCTGCGGAATTACTATCCCAAACTGTATCCTTGCTCCCGACATTCCCATTGCGACAGCCGCTTCTTTCTGTCCATAATCAACACTCTGGATACCGCCTCGTAACAGCTCGGACATGAATGCACCGGCATTTAAGCCAAGTGCAAGCCAGCCTGCTACAAACGGTGCAAACTTGTGTCCGGTTAACTGCGGGATACCAAAATAGATGAACATGATCTGTACAATCTGCGGTACACCTCGGAATATCGACAGGTAAATGGATGCAATCCAATTCAATGGTTTAATCTTTGATAAGCGGAATGCAGCCAGAACGAGTGCGATTACAACTGCTACCGCTAATGCAATCAAGGTAACCAGTAATGTGCTCTCAAGACCTTTTACCCAGCTCATCCGATACGCCCACAAACTGGAAAAATCTAATTTTAACTTCATAGCAAATCTCCCTTCATTAGCAGCGTAGTTATTTTTCTTCGTGTGAATTAGTCGAAGTCGTACATACCTTCTCCTAACCACTGATCAATAATCTTTTTAAGCTCACCGTTTTTCTTCATCTTCTCAATCTCTGCATCAAAGACTGCCTTCATCGGAGATCCCTTTACAAATCCCATAGAATAGTGATTTCCATCGATACCCGGAATCATAGAATCATCTAACATAAAATATGTAAGCTGACCATCATATTCTTCACAGATATTCTTTGCTCCACCACCATCAATAATTCTTGCATCTGCCTGTCCACCAAGTACCGCCATGATACAAGATGCATTGTCATCAAATTCTACAACGGTTGCACCTTCGATTGTTGGAAGCACGGATTCATAATAAGCTTCTCCAACGTCACAACAGACTGTCTTACCATTCAGATCAGCCGTAGACTTAATTGTATCTGCATCCTCTGCGCGGATCAACATTGCTGACTTTGCTGTCAAATAACTCTCAGACATATCTATAACCTTGGTACGCTCTTCTGTTTCATACATACCAGAAATAGAGAAATCCAGCTGCTCTGCCTGTAAACCGGCTACAACCTGTGGAAGCTTCATATCGGATATCTCATATGTGAATCCAAGATCGTTCGCCATATAATTCAAAATATCGATATCCAAACCGACCGGCTCACCTGTTGTTGCATCATACTCTTCAAAGTTTGTATATCCAACAGACATACCTACGATAAAATGTTCTCCTTCATAAATCCCCTCGTTTCCCGTCAGATACTCTCCGGAATCTGAATCGGAAGCAGTTGCTTCTGCGACCGTTGCAGTTTCTGTTGTTGTCGCCTCCGTACTTGCTTCAGTTGTCGTTGCCTCTGTAGTGGTTGTCTCCTCTTTCGTATCTCCACATCCGCTACAAAGTGTAGCCATCATTGCCAGAGACATCACCAATGCTGTCATCTTCTTTCTCATAAACATCATCCTTTCTTCCTTGGTTTTACGTATTTCTGTATTTAAAATACTGTATACAATAGAGGTCTTAAGGAGCCGAACTTTATTTTCTTCTGTCTGTCCGTTCCTTAGGCGCTAATATAAAGGTCAAATCATGCAATGTCAACAGATTTTGTGATTTCTTACTTTTATTTTTTAAATACGCTTTTTGACTTAATTATTTTCTTTAAATCTCATCTTTTTCCTAGTGTACTGTATACAGTATATCGTGATATAATACAAGCCGTAAACAATTTTCCATTAGGAGGTGTATTTATATGGAAACAAAAGAAACCATGTATGAACGTTGTTGTAAAGTTATGCCACCTGTTGCTGGTCGTTACACGACACTTGGCGTTATCAAAGGAGAAGGTTCCTATTTATATGGAGAGGATGGCAAAAAATACCTCGACTTCGCCAGCGGTGTTGCCGTATGCAATCTGGGACATAATCATCCGGCCGTAGTCAAAGCTGCAAAAGAACAGATTGATATGCTGATTCATGCGGGACATAATGTGGTTTACTATGAATCCTATGTAGAATTAGCAGAAAAGCTTGTTGAACTGACAGGCGGAGACACCATGGTATATTTTTCAAATTCCGGTGCTGAGGCAAATGAAGGTGCTTTAAAGCTTGCAAAATATGTGACAAAGCGACCTGCTGTCATTTCATTCAAAGGATCCTTCCATGGACGTACCATGGGAACCGCAGCCATCACCGGTTCGAATTCTGCTTACCGAAAGAATTACGAACCAATGGTTCCAAGCACCTATTTTCTGGAGTATCCAAATCTGTTCCGATCTCCTTATACGAATGATGGGATACATTGTCCGCAGCAATATTTTGATCAGTTTGATTCCCTGTTTTCACAGCTTGTTGATCCATCTATGGTTGCAGCAATCATTATGGAGCCTATTCAGGGCGAAGGCGGCTATATCGTTCCTCCTGTGGAATTTGTTCAATATGTAAGAAACATCTGTGATACTCATGGAATCATGTTAATTTTCGATGAAGTACAAACCGGATTCGGTCGTACCGGTAAAATGTTTGCATATGAACATTTCGGTGTAAAGCCGGATATCATGTCTACAGCAAAGGCATTAGGCGCCGGATTCCCATTATCCGCAGTTATTGCTAAGAAAGAGATTATGGAACAGTGGCCTTCCGGTGCACACGGCGGTACATTTGGTGGTAATCCGGTCTCCTGCGCAGCCGGACTTGCAAGCATCGGGGTCCTGGAAGATGGTGCTCTCGCCAATGCATCTTCTATGGGAATTTACTTTAAGGAGCAATTACTTGAATTGCAGAAAAAGCATTCCTGTATTGGAGATGTGCGTGGTATCGGTCTGATGCTGGCCATCGAGCTTGTAAAGGAAGGAAATGCTCCTGATACCGCCCTCTGTGCCGAGACCATACACAAAGCCGTTGACGAAGGCTTGATTCTCCTGAAATGCGGAACCTACTCCAACGTCCTTCGTTTTATCGCCCCGTGCATTGTTACAAAAGAGCAGATTGATTTCTGTATCAGCGTCCTGGACAAACTGCTTCCTTAATATATTATTTCTTTCTTGATTGGCAGGTGATTTTATGGATATGACAAAAGGAACTCCATGGAAAAATATTACACGCTTCGCAATACCGCTGATCTTTGGAAATATTATGCAGCAATTCTACACGCTGGCAGATGCTATGATCGTCGGCAAGGTGCTTGGTTACAAAGCCCTTGCCGCACTCGGCTCTGCCGACTGGCTTGCATGGTTTATGACTTCGATTATCAACGGAATTACAATGGGATATTGTACCAGAGCATCTCAGGAAAAGGGCAGACAAAATAAAGACGGACTGTTTTCTGTATCCGCCATGTGTATTTTCCTTTCCTTGCTTTTATCTGTCTTGTTATTTACGATTGGACAAATGGTTGCTCTGCCTGCACTAAACATATTAGATACGCCCTCAGATATTATTACAGATGCATATCATTATTTGCGGGTCATCTATCTTGGCATTCCGTTAAATCTGTTTTACAATACATTCTCGTCTCTATTACGTGCAGATGGAGACAGTAAAACTCCATTTATGGCTATGGTTGTTTCTTCTATTACGAATGTTGTGCTCGATGCACTCTTTGTCCTTGTTTGCGGCTGGGGTGTCATAAGCGCAGCCATTGCAACGGTATTAGCACAAGGCGTCTCTACTGGCATTTGTCTGATGCGGCTTTTGAAAAATGAAAATCTACGCTTTACAAAGGACTATATGATACCAAACGGCTCTGTCCTGACATCCATTTTGCGGTATTCTCTCCCTATGACGTTCCAATTCTGTGTCGTTGCCACAAGCGGTTTGTTTATCCAATATCTGACCAATCGTCAGGGATCTACCTTTATTGCCGGATATACCGCCGCCAATAAGTATTATGGCATGATGGAGATGGGCGCTATCGCACTTGCCGCTGCACTCCTGACATATACTGGACAAAACTATGGAGCAGGAAACGCGAAACGCATTAAACAGGGCATCTCTGCCAGTCTCTGCGTGTCCGCCGTCATTTCCGGATTCGTCACACTGCTGGTTATTCTGTTTCACAACCCCCTGCTCTCCTTATTTATCTCAGCAGATTCCGGAACGTATGAGGAGATTTTTCACTATGCGACACAATTTTTATTCTTTCTGGGTTGTCCTTTGTATATCTTATACCTTCATCATACTTTCCGAAGCATCCTACAGGGTATGGGCGATGTCATGACACCGATATTTTCAGGGCTGATGCAGTTTGCCTTCCGCGTCTCATCTGCCTTTATCATTACCTATCTGGTGGGACCGGTCGGCATCTTTGCAGCAGAGCCATTTGCATGGACTGGCTCTGTCATATATCTTTCACTACGGTTAATTTACCGGATACGTCACAACCAGATTACCGGCTAGGGAGTCGAATATCCCTATTCCCAAGCACAAAAAAGCTCTGCCCAAAACGGGTAGAGCCTTTTGAATCACACGCTATACAAAATCACGAATCAACGCCTGTGTACCGCAGTGCAGTCCACCGCCTTTCTTCATACATTCTTCATATTCCACCTCAATCACATCAATTCCATTCTTGTACAAAATATCAGCCGTTTTCTCAAATCCCTTGATCATGACTACCTTCTTCGCACAGATTGGAACCAGATTGATGGCAGTTGTACGCTCATCCGGTGCCTTTTCAATATAACGGATTCCAAGTTCTTTCAGTTTCTCCAGCAATGCAAACGGTACTGTACGCAGATCCACAAGTGCCAGATCATAATCAATCATCGTGATCATGCCATCAATATGCAAGTCATGTCCCGGTACCTGTACGATAAACAATTCAATGCCTATATCCGCAAGCGTCTCCCTTAACTGCCGTAAGCCTTCCAGATTTGTTCTTGTCGAATATCCACACATCGCATGCTTTGGATCTAAGAACATGAAGTTTCCGCCCTCAAAGGTTCCTGTTCCATGAATCGTCTTTAAGATTGGCATGCCAATCTCTGCCAGCGTCCGCGTAGCTGCAAGTTCCTCGCCCCGGCGCATGTGATTCGAACCTCTGCCGATGATAATACCGCCCGGAATCGCCGTACCAATATCTCTTGTATTGATACAGTTTACCAAACTGGGATTTGTATATTTGTTATTGTATATAACTTCTACCCCATTCTTTCGAAGCACATCTGCATATGCATCATGCTCTGCCTGCATTTTTGCAAGATCCGGCTTTGTCTTACCACCATAATAATATCCTTTTTCTACATCAATAATGGCATTTAATGAAGAATCATACTTACTTTCATCAATTGTATTAATCTCCTCATCCGGACGATGAAGCATAACCATACGAAGCTGCCCCATCTCACTGTTCATGCCCCATTTTCTTCCTGCCCAATATTTCTCCAGAAGCTCCGGCGTCTCAAAGCAAGGCTCTGCCTCCGACGGAAACATATGGGATACCGCATGGCACCATGCACGCTGTGTCTGATCAATCATAGATTTGTACCTCCTTTGTATTTAACATCTATCCTGCATTACGCAAGACTATCCCTCTTCAATGGCAATGTAGAGCAGTGAATGCCACCACCCATTTTATTGATTTCTGTAATATCCACGGTAAGTACTTCCACACCGGCTTTCTCCAGATTCTTACGTGTCCGCACACCGTTCTCGGGGAACAATACCTTACCAGGTTCCAAAGCGATACAGTTATTCGTAAGTTTCGGATCATCCATGTCCGTCTCGATCAATGTATAGCCCCGCTCTTTCAACATCTTCAGGAACCAGTGTGGCAATATAAATGTGCTGACCAGGATCTTATCCTTATCTACAGGAAGAAATGCTTCATCCAGATGGATGTAATACGCCGGGAGATCAACAACGATCAATTCGATTCCCTGATAAGAAAGTAAGGCACGCAGCTGCTCGATTCCCGCATCATTGATACGGACGGAACGTCCGACAATCGCGGTCTTTGGATCAAGCATAGAAAATGATCCACCCTCTATGCTTCCTGCTCCCTGAATCGCTCCAAGAATCGGAATCTTCTGTTCTGCCAGCATCTTCTGTGTCACAAATGGATCTCCTGCATGAAAATACATCGCAAACCGTGTCAGAATTGCCCCCTTTGGAACCATCAGTGCAACATCCCGCGCAAATAACAGATTTGTCCAATAATGGCTTTCATCCTCCAGATTGACAAGCTCTATGCCTTCCTCTCTTAAAATCTGCGTCATCATGTCATGCTGATACTGCATTTTCCCAAGATCTGGCAGTTCCGTATCCTTAAAATAATTTCGGATTCTTCCATTTGCTCCTCGCAGGATTCTTGCGCCTGCCTCTTCCTCGAAGACGCCATCCTTCAGCTGTTCAATTTCAACGCCCGGCCTGTGCACTAACATCTTCCGGATTTTTCCTACTGAGTTGTCTACGCCGAAATCCGTACCCCAGACTTCGGAAAACACCTCCGATTCAAACATATTTGGAATTGTACTTTGATCCATGTATTCCTGTAATGTTGCCATAATATCACTCCTTTTTCTTTTACATTACAATTGCCGATACCAAAGGGATTGTCAGCACGGACAAAATCGTTGTCAGGGAAACTCCCTTCGACGCCAGCATATAATCTCCGTCATACTGCTGTGCAAGCATCGCGGTCATACTTCCAACCGGTGTTGCAAGCATGATCATACATACCCCAAGCAGCATCGGATCTTTGATCCATATCCGAAGCAGCAATATGCCGCATATCGGTATCACAATTAACTTTACGATTGAAAATATTAATAACCGGACATCGGTAATCAAATCCCGAATCCGCATATGAACCATAGACTGTCCGATCACGATCATACTAAGCGGAGCGGTAAGACCACTTAATCCACTCACGGCTGTCTGTACAAAGGATGGCACCTGCACATCTGCCAGATAACAGATGAGTGAGATAATACCAGCGACAACACCTGCATTGCATATTTTCGTCCACTGCATTTTCCCGTCGCCGTCGTTTTCTTTTTTCATCGCACAGATGCCATATGTATAAATCAAAATATTATAGGGGAATAAAAATATGGACGCATACAGCAATGCTTCCTCTCCATATACCGCGGATATGACAGGGAATCCCATAAATCCAATATTCGAGAAGATCGTCATAACACGGAACACACCTTTGTCCGCAGCCGGAACCCGTAATAACGGAACAAGCAAATATCCTAGTAAAATCAGAAAAAGAAAGACACCGATTGCCACAACAAACGTAGTTGCCAGCGCCCTTCCTGTTACCGTTTTGCTGCCTGAAATACCAGCTGATAAAATAAGCGCGGTATTCGCAATATTTACGACAATCCAGGAAAATGTTTTTGCAACTTCATCCGTTATGATATTCTTTTTCCCACAGACAAATCCAATTCCCATATAAAAGAATAGTACCAGCATCTGTTGCAGCAGTAACATATCTCATCATCCCCTATCCTGTAGTAACCGTCGTTTACACAACGCGGTTTCCTGCGTAATCTGTTTCTCCGCGCATATGATTGACCAGATTCATACACGCCTGTGTCCGCAATTCATTCATAGAACGTTCCGAATAAAATGCACTATGTGGTGTCAGAATCACATTTCCTCGATGTAATAGTTTACATTTCTTTAAATCAGGATTCTCACTCTCCAATACGTCTATCCCGGCGCCTGATACGAATCCTGCATCCAGTGCATCACATAGCACATTCTCATCTACTGAAATTCCTCTGCCTACGTTGATAAACAATGGACGCTTCTTCAGACTATAAAACCATGCCTCATCAAAATAGTGAACCGGCAAACCATCCGCACTCTGATGATTAATCACAACATCTGCCACCGCAGCCACATCCTCCGGCTCTATCTTTTCTGCCCCATGTCGTCGGATCGACTCAATACCTGCATGTCTTGATACAACATATACATGCATTCCAAAGGCTGTCAGAGTTGCAACTGTCTGCTTCGCAATTTTTCCAAACCCATATACCACGACATTTTTGCCATATGGAACGGTAGCGTTCGCATACATATAGTCCCATTTTAGGGAACGATTGATATGATGATCCTGCTTTTTCAGTCCTCTCATAAGCGCTAACATCATAGATACCGCATGAATCGACACCTCCTGTGTACAATAATCCCTGACATGATACACAGCGACTTTATGTTTTTTCGCAGCCTCACAATCAATGTTTGTATATCCTGTTCCAGTTACCGATATAGCTTTGAGTTTTTTTGCTGCTATAAAATATTTTTTATGAAACGGAACATACGATGTAAGTATATATTCTGCATCTGCAAGCTCCTGTGCATAATTTTCATCCGGTACATAATGCCGGATTTCTGATTCCGGCAGCATCTTTTGAAACAGCGCACAGACTTTCTCATATTCTGTTTCATCATATGTCATATCACAAACAACGATCTTCGGCATATGGCATCCCTTCTTTTTTACAAATTGGAAAAATCTACATAATCTCGGATTAACGGCAGAGTTGCACAGTGCAAGCCTCCGCCTGCCTTTCCTGCTTCATCGTATTCAACCTCAAACAGCGTATATCCTTTCTCACGAAGAATCTCCTTTGTGTACTCCGAATGTGCTGTCTTCTGCATGACAATCTTCTTATTGCCAAGCGGTACACAGTTGATTACAAATACGTCGTCTCTTTGATCTTTCTTGATAATATTGATTCCAAGCTCTTTCATCTTTTCCAACACAAAATATGGCGTAATATCTACATCTACCAAAGCTTCCCGATGATCGATCATTGCAAACATGCCATCGATATGAAGCATATATCCCGGACAAGGAATTACGATCAATTCAATTCCCATCGGATCTAAAATCTCCCGCACCTGACGGATTCCCTCCAGATTGGTTCGTGTGGAAAGACCAATACAGGCATGCTTATCATCTAAGAACAAACAATTTCCGCCTTCCGCAACACCCGTACCATTCATGGTACGGAGAATCGGCATTCCAATCGCCCCCAGTGTCTTCGTTGCAACACATGCCTCGCCTTTCCGCATATACGGAGCATTCCGACATACAATCATGCCGCCCGGAACTGTAATTCCCACGTCACAGCAATTGATTGTCTTGGTCAGGTTTGACTTGTTATTCTTGTTTGTGTAGACAATCTCCACACCATTATCTTTTAATATCTGCGCATATGCATCATGCTGGGCTGCTGCCTTCGCAATATCAGGCTTTTCCTTTCCAATCCAGTAATACTCCTTGTTATCGCCTATGATTGCATTATATTCTTCGTTGTACTTACTTGGATCAATCGTATTTAACTCCACATCCGGTCGATGCAGCATAACCATACGCAGAGTTCCGGTTTCACAGTTCTGTCCCCATTTTCTTCCCCAATAATTCTCCAAACATGTAAGATCCTCAAACGGCGGAGTTGCTACCGCTGGGAACAATTCTGATACATCATCCGTTGCACATTTTGTTGCTGACATAATCGTTACCTCCTTCAATCCATGCTTGCGTTTTCGTGTACTGTATACAGAGTACAGCAAGGAAAAGGAGCGTGTCAACGCTCCTCCTTTGATTTCTTTTTTTATTTTTATTTCTGAATTTTTATTTATTTTTTGAAAGTCGAATTTTTG
>ERZ1026852.524-NODE-524-length-23576-cov-4.039114_pt1 | contig 23576 bp, 26 predicted proteins | sample MGYA00380156_ERZ1026852 | MGnify/ENA primary metagenome ERZ1026852 (study PRJEB33269, sample SAMEA4719792) | human gut metagenome | biome: human-associated habitat; feature: organic feature; material: feces | place: Cameroon | collected 2013-10 ...
CAACAACGACAATCCGCTCAACTTCCGTGTGGTGGAGCAGTTGCCCGAGTTCCCAGGAGGTATGGCGGCTTTCGTGAAATGGCTCACCGACAATCTGCATTACCCTGCATTGGCTCAAAGACAGAACATTCAGGGACGAGTGGTGGTGACATTCATCATCAACCGCGACGGCTCTACAAGCGACCTGAAGATAGCCAAGTCGGTGAATCCTATGCTCGACCGCGAAGCTTTGCGCGTGGCACGCATGATGCCCAACTGGAAACCAGGATTGGCAAACGGCAAGCCCTGCCGCACCCTGTTCGCCATACCAATAGAGTTCAAGATATAAACATTTAGTTACAACATATTCAGAAACCATTAAAATACTAATAAGATATGATAACAGCAGACCAAATTCTACAACTAGTAAACAATTATCTCGACAACATGCCCTACGACCGTCAGCCAGCTTCGCTTTATGCCCCTATACGCTACGTGCTGTCGATGGGCGGCAAACGCATTCGCCCCGTGCTCATGCTCCTTGGCTACAACATCTACAAGGACGACCCTGAGAGCATCCTCATGCCTGCATGTGCGCTTGAGACATATCATAACTATACTCTGCTGCACGACGACCTAATGGACAACGCCGACATTCGCCGTGGTCACGAGACTGTTCACCGCAAGTGGGATGCCAACACAGCCATTCTCTCGGGCGACACTATGCTCGTGCTCGCCTATCAGCGCATGGCTATGTGCGACCCCGAGAAGATGCCTGAAGTGATGAAGCTCTTCTCCGAGACTGCTCTTGAGATTGGTGAAGGACAGCAGTATGACATGGACTTCGAACACCGAAACGATGTGACTGAGGAAGAATACATCGAGATGATACGCCTTAAGACCAGCGTGCTGCTGGCTTGCGCTCTCAAGATTGGTGGCATTTTAGCAGGAGCTTCGAGCGAAGACGCCGCCAACCTCTACCGCTTCGGCGAGAAGATTGGTCTCGCATTCCAGTTGCAGGACGACTATCTCGACGTTTATGGCGACACACGTGTGTTCGGCAAGGCCATTGGAGGCGACATCACCAGCAACAAGAAGACATACATGCTCATCAATGCCTTCAACCGTGCCAACGACGAGCAGCGCGCTGAGCTTGAGCGTTGGATTTCGGCTACAGAGTTCAACCGCGAGCAGAAGATTGCCGCTGTCACCCGACTCTACAACGAGATAGGCATCGACAAACTGGCGCAGGAGAAAATAAACCACTACTTCGAGGAGAGCCGCAAATATCTGGCTGCACTCAATGTGGCAGAGGAGCGCAAGGCCGAACTCGCTGCCTACGCACAGCGCATGATGAAAAGAAATTATTAAAAAAACATTAGAGAAAGTGCCTTACAGAAGATTTCCTAAGACTGACACCGCGCGTCTGAAATCGTTGAGCACTCTGCTCAACAATAGCGACGTGTATGCAGCCAAAAGCCGATTTATCAACATGGAGTTGATAAACACGGCCAAAAGCCTGCACGACCAACTCAAGACACTCAGCAGCCAATTCATGTTGAGCTACGAGGCTCAGATGCGCAACTATAAGACTCTCGCCAAACCTCAGAAGAACATGCTCACCTATGTGTTGCATTTCGTGCGCGTGCTCAGCATGTCGATTGAGCGAGGAGAAATGAAACCGGCTGTGCTGCATGACTACTACTCCACTCATGACGCCGATGAGCTGATACGCCAACTACACAACGTAGAAAGTGCCTTCCAGCTGACGCCTGGCATCATCGAAGGCGAGAAACGACGCATAGCCGACGGCGGACGACCCATATACAATCCTACTATAGGTATGGTGGCCACGCACTTCGACATATTCAGCAACCTGTACAAACAGCAACGTATTCTCAACGACAAGGCCGAACGCGCCTTGAACGAAGTGAAGAAAGTGCGAACAGAAGTAGACAAGCTGCTCGTTGACATATGGAACCAGGTGGAGCAACATTTTGCCGAACTGCCGCCAGAAACACGCTTCGACCAATGCCGACGCTACGGTATAATATACTACTACCGCAAGGGCGAAACCAACGAAGAAAAGAAACAGGAGAAGAAAGACTGATGAATTTTATTGATACACACACACATCTCGACGGCGAGGAGTTCAACGCCGACCGCAACGAGACGATGCAACGTGCACGAGAGGCAGGAGTGAGCCATGTGTTCATTCCTGCCATCGACCTTAAGTCGGTGGAGACAGTGCTCGACACTTGCCGTAAATATCCTGGCTATGCCTATCCTATGCTCGGACTGCACCCCGAGGAGGTGCGTGCCGACTGGAGCGAGGTGCTCGACCAAATGCACGAATACTTCAAGCCAGGCCATCCGTTCATAGCCATAGGCGAGGTGGGACTCGACTACTATTGGTCGCGAGAGTTTGAGCACGAACAGCTCATGGCTTTCGAGCGTCAGGTGGAATGGTCGATTGCCACCCGTCTGCCGCTGATGATCCACTGTCGCAAGGGACAGAACGAGATGGTGCAGATGCTGCGCAAGTACAAGGACGAGCTGCCAGGAGGTGTGTTCCATTGCTTCACGGGCAATGAGCATGAGGCAGAGGAACTGCTTCAGTTCTCAAATTTTGTGCTCGGTATAGGCGGCGTGCTCACATTCAAGAAGAGCCACCTGCCCGAAGTATTGCCAGCCACAGTGCCCCTAAGCCGCATTGTGCTTGAAACTGACTCGCCCTACATGGCTCCCGTGCCCATGCGTGGCAAGCGCAACGAAAGTGCTTACGTGCGCTTTGTGCTTGAGAAACTCGCCAAATGCTATGGCGTTGACGAACAGACAGTTGCCGACACTACCAACGACAACGTAAAGAGAGTGTTCGGAACACTCAACACGTAGACTTTTCTTTATAGTTTGTATTTATATATGAGACATTTACTCAACAGAACCACACTTATCACATTGTGCATCATGGCTCTTGCCACATGCACCACATTATGCCAGGCAGCCACACAGGCAGCCACCGAAATGCAACCCGAGGAAAGCATGGGACTGCACCATGTGCTTAAGACAAAGTTTATCGAGGGCAACGCCTCGTTCATGTCGCTCGTGGCTATAGCTCTCGTGCTTGGTCTCGCTTTTTGCATAGAGCGCATACTCTACCTCAGTCTCTCGGAAATCAACGCTAAGCGGTTCATGGCTAAGGTTGACGAGAAAATAAGCCAAGGCGACATTGAGGGTGCAAAAACTCTCTGCCGCGACACACGCGGACCCGTGGCTTCGATATGCTATCAGGGATTGGTGCGCGTGGACACTCCCATCGAGGACATTGAGCGGTCGGTAGCTGCCTACGGCTCTGTGCAAGCTGCCAACATGGAGCGCGGATGCTCATGGATAACATTATTCATAGCTATGGCGCCGTCGTTGGGATTTCTCGGCACGGTGATAGGCATGGTCATGGCTTTCGAACAGATTCAGAATGCTGGCGACATCAATCCCACTATCGTGGCTGCCGGAATGAAAGTGGCTCTCATCACCACTATTTTCGGAATTATCGTTGCTCTCATCCTGCAACTGTTCTACAACTACATACTCTCTAAAATCGACCACCTGACGTCGCAGATGGAAGAGAGTGCCATCACCCTGCTCGACTCTCTGCTGAAATACAAGCTCCAACACGGATTGAAAAATCAAGTAACAATCGGTAAAGAATGAAGAAAATTGATTGTCGCCACTTGCCAAAGATTTTCGACAAGCGGCGTGTCGAAGGCAATGTATCCCACCTTGTCTTCTATATAATAATCGCCTTTTTCACACTGTTGTTCCTGCTCTTCCGCTTTGTGGGTTTCGACATTCCCTATGAGGACAATCCCGACTACAACGCCCCATTGCTCACCAGTCTACTCATAACGTCGATGCTTGTGCTTGTAGCAGGCACTTTGACCCTGAGCGTATGGAGCTTTGTGCGCAAGGCAAGAATGAACAAAGGCGACAACCGCATTGTGAACAATATTCCTGTGCACCGCATTACGCTTGGCGTGACAATAGGCACAGCAGCGTTGCTGCTCATTACATTCCTTTGTTCGAGCACCGACACGCTCACTGTCAACGGCTCGCGGTTTGCCGACAGCTTCTGGCTACGCATGTCGGGCATGTTTATCGGCACTTCAATCATAATGATCTGCGCTGCTGTAGCTGCCCTTGTGTATGGCATTACACGCAACCGCAGATAAAGAACAAAACACACGAGAACATATGCTAATAAAGCGAAGAAAACACATAGTACCCGAACTGAACACCACATCGACAGCCGACATCTCGTTCATGCTGCTCACGTTCTTCCTTGTCACCACATCAATGGATGTGGACCGCGGACTTGTGCGCCAGCTGCCGCCACTCGACAACGACAAGGAGCAAACCATCGACGCTACAGAGGTGAGCCGCGAGAACACAATGGACTTTAAACTCACCGATTCGGGCACTCTGCTATTGAACGACAAGCCAATAGCAACGAAAAACCTTCGACTGAAGATTGCCGACTTCATACGCCGCCGACCCACACAGCATGTCATATATGTGAATCCTGATCCTGCTGCCAGCTACAATGCCTACTTCCTGCTTGAGGACGAGATAATGGCTGCCTACAACTCCGTGCGCAACGAAATAGCTCAACGACACTACCACCGCCCCTATGCCGCACTCAACGAGAAGCAACGCAACCATGTGCGCGACCTCTGTCCACAGCATATTTCCGAGACTTACAACACTACGGTCGCTACACCAGCATCCGACTCACAAAAGCCACAACCCCCATCAGCCACTACGGCAAACAACAAGGAAGGAGGCAAACGATGATTTTCCGCAACCGCTCACAGCGCAGTATGCCGCAACTCAACACGTCGTCGCTGCCTGACCTAATATTCACCGTGCTCTTCTTCTTCATGGTTGTCACCCACATGCGCAAGACCACCATCAAGGTGGAGTATCGTGTGCCGCAAGGCACCGAGCTCACCCGTCTTGTCAAGAAATCAGCCGTGTCGTATATATATATAGGTAAGCTGCCCCACTCCACCCATAAGACTAAAACCTCGCAAGCCATGACGGCCTCAAGCGACGGCTATAGTATGCAGCTCAACGACAAACTCGCCACGCCCGACGATATTGCCGACTACATAGCAGCCGAGCGACAGCGTATGTCGCCCGAAGACAAGCAGCGACAGACTGTCTCGCTGAAGGCAGACGTAGGCACACACATGTCGCTCGTTACCGATGTGAAGCAAGCTCTAAGAAAGGCAAATGTGCGAAAGATAAGTTATTCAGCTGAGCAAAGAAAATAACACAAAAGTTACAATTTATAACTTTTCACACATAAAATATTGTCAATCTCACAAAAATGGAGTAACTTTGTGCCAAAATAACAACCAATAACAAATGGCACATCATAATTTAGATTTACTCGACAAGAAAATCTTACGGCTCATTGCCGACGACGCTCGCATTCCGTTTCTTGAAGTTGCGCGCTCTTGCAACGTGAGTGGCGCAGCCATACATCAACGCATACAGAAGCTCACAAATCTTGGCATTCTAAAAGGCTCACAGTTCGTTATCGACCCCGAAAAGGTTGGATATGAAACCTGTGCTTATGTGGGTCTGTACCTGCAGAATCCTGCAAGTTTCGATGATGTGGTTGAAGAGCTCAAAAAGATTCCCGAAGTAGTGGAATGCCACTATACCACGGGCGGATTCGACATGTTCATCAAGCTTTATGCCCGCAACAATCATCATCTGCTTAACGTCATCCACGACAAATTGCAGCCTCTCGGATTGTCGCGCTCAGAGACAATAATCTCGTTCAACGCCGCCATCAACCGCCAAATTCCCATCAGCGAGTTGCCTATCGACGAAGAGGAGGATGAAGACGAGGACGTGGAAGACAACGCTAACGAATAAAGAAGATAAAGTAGTAGGAGAAAAGAAAGTAAATAAAGAAAACTTCACTTCTACTGGTCGCTAAAATAAAAGCCAAATACTTTGCTGCTAAATATTCAGCAAAGCATTTGGCTTTAACTTTTATCTCTATTTTTCTACCAACAAAACATTTGGCTTTAACAGCTCTAAGTTCTTTTTCTTCTAATTCTTTAATTCCTTTTCCCCGCTACAACCGACGACAAACAAAGTCCCGCGAATGTCAAAACTCCATTTATCATCAGCAGCTCATAACCGAACTTATATCCCCACACCTCTTGCGCCACATTGTCAAGCGCAAAGCACAAGAGCGGCGACGCCACGGCTATGTATGGCACAAGAGCGTCCTGCGGTTTGCGACGCGTAAAGAGTCCGAAGGCAAACAGTCCCAAGAGCGGACCATAGGTGTAGGAACAGAGAATGTAAATAGCATCGATCACGCTCGTGGAGTTGAGCATCTTGAACAGCAATATAAACAACACAAACAACACGGCAATGCCCACATGAGCACGACGGCGCAGACACTCGTCGCCCTCGCGTCCTCTGATGTCAACGCAATAGCTTGTGGTAAGGGCAGTGAGAGCCGAGTCGGCACTTGAGAACGAAGCCGCCACTATGCCTATAGTAAACAGTACCACAACCACTGTGCCCAAACGCCCTGTGGCTGCAAACATGGGCAGAAGCTCGTCGCCACTTGCAGGCAACTCTATGCCTTCCCTCTTGGCAAGCTGCATGAGCAACACGCCAAGAGCCATGAACAGAAGATTGGCAGGCACAAAGGCAAAACCATAAGTACACACATCCTTCTGAGCCTCGCGCAGCGAGCGACACGTAAGGTTCTTCTGCATCATATCCTGGTCGAGTCCGGTCATGACTATAGCAATAAAGGCTCCGCTGAAGAACTGCTTGAAGAAGTTTTGTGTCGACACCCAGTCATCAAACACAAACATGCGGCTATGGCTATCATCGGCTATTGCCTTGGCAGCCTCGGGCAGCGACATGCCAAGCTCTCCCATCACATTATATATAATAAGGATAAGGGCAGCAAACATACATGTAGTCTGAAACGAGTCGGTCCACACCAACGTCTTTATGCCGCCACGTCGAGTGTAGAGCCATATCAGCGCAACCATGCCCACTACAGTCAGCGGGAAAGGCACACCCACAGCGTCGAACACAAACCTCTGCAGTATAATACAAACAACATAAAAGCGCACTGCAGCTCCCGTCATCTTCGACACAAGAAAGAACCAGGCTCCCGTCTTGTACGAGCGTTCGCCAAGCCTCTTTTTAAGATAAGTGTAAATGGTTGTGAGGTTGAGCCTATAGTACACAGGCAACAGCACGAAAGCAATGGCGAAATAGCCCAAGATGAAACCTATGCACGTCTGTATATAGGTCATGTCGGTGCGCATTGTCATTCCTGGCACACTTACAAACGTGATGCCCGAGATAGAAGCTCCCACCATGCCAAACGCCACCATATACCACGGCGAACGGCGGTTAGCACGAAAAAAAGTCTGGTTGTCAGCGGCACGACGGGCGGTGAAATGGCTGAAAAGCATTAGTGCCACAAAGTAGACTACTACAGTAATGAGTATAAGCATGGTAATTTTCTTAAAAATGTTGTATCGTGCAAAGTTACGGCTTTTTTCAAAAAAAAGTCTAACCCTCATGCAACTTTCTTCCATCATCGCTCGTCAAACAGTCAGAAATAAGAACAAAACAATACGACAATAAATAAAAACATACGCAACAATGAAAAAAATACTCCTATCAATGGCAATGCTTCTCACTCTTGGAAGCTCAGCTACGGTTAGTGCACAACGTCACCGCCACACACCCCGCACGGAGACAGTAGCCAAAGATTCCGCCAAAAGCAAAAACGAGGGCATTGAAGCTTATTCAGACACATCATCAGTGGCTACTGCCGACTCAGCAGCTTATGACACAACAGTTCCCGTAACCGACAGCGACAGCTTCGACCAGAGCGACTTCGACAACCCATTCTCATGGTTTGCCCATCTCAGCTCGACAAGCTTTTCAGGAGTAGCATTCATTATAGTTGTATTGCTTATGTTTATACTCCTCTTGATGCCTCTGATAATAGTACTGCTCATCATACGCTATTTCATTAAGCGCCACAACGACCGCGTGCGCTTGGCAGAGAAAGCAATGGAGACAGGACAAATGCTCAACGACGAGGACATGCCACTCAGAAAGAAGTCGCCTGAGTATATGTGGCAACGTGGCATCAAGAATGTATCAATAGGCTTAGGTCTTATGATTTTCTTTTGGTTTCTTGGTGCCGAGTCCTTAGCAGGAATAGGTGGACTCATAGCTTGCCTTGGAGCCGGACAGATGTTTATGGTGAGATACAACTACAACACCAAGTTCGGACGCAAGGATAAGGACAACGATGACAACTTCAATGATTTCAATGATTTCAACGATTTCAATGGCGACATATCTGATTTGAAATTCGGGGATGAAGATAAGAAGAAATAATCAAAAAAACTTTTTACCCCCAAACGTAGTAAATTCGGCGTTTCGTGCGTCTATATAGTATAATAATAAAAAAATGAAGGAAAACAACGATCTCTCTCTTGTCTCTCAGGTGGCTGAGTTTCACGACCGTGCGGCTTTCGACCGTCTGGTAGTGAAATATCAGTCACCTATAAGGCGATTCTTCCTTCACCAGACATTGGGAGACGCACAGCTGAGCGACGACCTCGCCCAGGACACCTTCATCAAGGCCTACATCAACATCGGGAAGTTTCGCGGGCAAGCTGCATTCTCCACATGGCTCTACCGCATAGCCTGCAATGTGCTCTACGATTACCACCGACGGTTGCGCCCTACCGACGACATCGACTCTTCTGAAGCCATACGCCATAACACATACAATAGCGATACCAACATGAAGCTTGACGTCTACGATGCCCTTAGGCGACTTGGCGACAAGGAGCGCACATGCGTCACCCTACAACTCATCGAAGGCTATCCCATCGACAAGATAGCAGAGATAACGGGCATGGCAGCAGGAACAGTCAAGTCGCATCTGTTCAGAGGAAAAGAGAAGCTAACGGCATTTCTGCGAAAGAACGGATACGACAAATAGCTGAATATATAGCCAATCTATCAATATCAGTCTTAAAAATTTTTTGACTTATGATCAACGAAAAGAATTTAACAAGTAATAATGGTACTGTCGACGAGGAGCTGCTGCGCAGTTTCTTCGCCGGCAGTGTGCGTATGCACATTGCCGACAACGGCTTTTCACGCAATGTGATGCAACGTCTGCAGGAAGAAGTTCCTGCACGCCAACGCATGATTTACAACTTGTGGACAGCCTTATGGTCGGTTGCCTGCATAGTGGCTTTCTTCCTTGTTGACGGCATAGACATAATAAGAGGCTACTTGAGCAAAGCCGCTGTCTATGCGAGCAGCCTGTTGCCTAAAGTTGATTTAAACACACTTAGGTCGCAACCCGACTTCCACTCGATTATGTCCCATATCCAAGCTTCTGGTTCCACAATAGTTATGGTTATGCTTACTGTAGTGGTGCTGAGCAGCGTGGTGTTGTGGGATGCTGAAGAGCAGTTGAGAGGTTAAGGAATTAAGGAGTCAGAAGTTAAGCCACATGTTTTCTATTCATTAAATAATGTAATGGCTTAACTTCTGACTCCTTAACTTCTGACTCCTTTTCGCTTGCAAAGAAATCATTCTATATAAAAGTCCAAGTCTTCCTTCTTGTCCTTATCGGCAGAGGAAGGCTTTTTTGCATCCTTGCCAATATTCTTTTTCAGTTTGCCGTCCTTGTCAAACATTCCGTATGTAGTGCGCAGCACGATGAACTCTGTACGGCGGTTCAGCTGGTTGCATATCTCCTGCTTGCCCTTATCGAGCTTCTTTATGAACTCCTCGCCGAGCACATCGTTCTCCTTAAGCCAATTATACTTCTCGGTGAGCTTCTTGCGTATTGTCTTCGGCTTCTCCTTGCCGTAGCCCACTGGCGAGAGACGGTCGCGAGCAATACCCTTGTTTGTAAGATATTCCACCACAGATTCGGCGCGGCGCTGGGAGAGTCGCTTGTTGTATTCAGCCGAACCCTTATAGTCGCAATGTGCCGAGAGCTCGATGGTTACGTTAGGATTCTCGTTCAACAGCTTCACAAGTTCGTCAAGCGACTTCTCTGATTCTGGACGCAGCGTAGCCTTGTCGAAGTCGTAGAAGATGTTGTCGATAAGCACTGGAGCCGAAATAGAAGCCAACGGAAACTGCAACACATGCTCATGCGACTCGTCAGAGGGCCGTATGCTCAGTTCCTCCTTGTGGTTGAGAAATCCCTTGCATGTGGCAAGGAATATATAGTCGGTGCCAGGATTAAGCTGTCGCTCAAACGAGCCATCGCCCTTCACGCTAAGCTTCTCGTTGGTACCGTCGGACCCCACAAGATAAACCACAGCCGAAGGCAACTCGTAGCCATCCTGCTCGTAGACCCATCCCTTCACACTCTGTATTATCTCTGGATTCTCGAAACTGTATATATGGTCCCATCCACGACCATCGTTGCGGTTGGAGGCGAAATAGCCACGATTGTGCACTCCCTCGAAAGTCATGCCGAAGTCGTCGGCTTGCGAATTGAGCGGATAGCCAGGATGGGCCACATGATACTTGCCGTCCCTCCCCACAGAGGCTATGAATATGTCGAGACCGCCCATGCCAGGATGGCCGTCGCTTGAGAAATACAAGTCGCCATTGGGACGGAACGTTGGGAACATCTCGTTGCCCGGAGTGTTAATTGGCTCGCCAAGATTCTCCACGCCACCCAGTCCGGCGGGAGTGATACGTGCTCGCCAAATGTCCATTCCACCCATTCCACCAGGCATGTCGCTCACGAAATAAAGCCACTCACCATCGGGCGACACAGCAGGATGAGCATAACTTGAGAGCGTATCGGCTGTTATCCTCAATTCCGTAGGCTTGCCCCATGCAGCGTCGGAGCGCGCCGACGTGACTATCTGTGCGTAGCGTGGATAAGACGCATCGCTCACACACTGAGTGAGATACATGGTACGCTGGTCTGGAGTAAGAGCGCAAGCCCCCTCGTCGAAGTCGGTATTCAGTCCACCCGTCACCGCCTCAGGCTTCGACCAATGTCCCTTGTCGTCCTTCTCCGACATGAAAATGTCGGCAGGTTTAGCTCCCGTGATGCCGCTAAGCTCGTTGCCCTGGGCGTCGTTGCGTGTTGATGTGAAATAAAGATACTCGTGTTGGTCGCCAGCAAGCACAGGCGAATAGTCGTCGCGTCGAGAGTTGAACACGTCCATACGCTTCACCTTGTAGCGTGAACCTTCCTGCTTCCATTGCGGAGCTTTCTGCGCAGAGAGGAGTCCATTCTGAGCCAGTTGCTTGGCAGCCTTTATGTCTATTTGGTTGGGCTTTGTTCTGTCAGGCTCCTGATACGCCCCGTTGTTGATGGAATCGAGCACTATACCAAACTGTTCAGCTGCCTGTTTGTAGGAGCCAGCCTTAAGCAACTGGCGCGCATAGGCAAGTCGGTCGGCAGCAGATGCCCTGCCATAGCGTATGGCGTTGGCATAGGCAGCAGATGCCTTCTGCGTGGCGTTGATGCGCTCGTTGCAATGAGCTATCTTCAATGCTATGTCGCCTCGCCTTGCCTTCTCCTTGGGCGCGGTCTTGCTGTAGGCCTGTCTAAACTGGTTTGCTGCGTCATAGTATTCGCCTATGGCAAGATACTTCTCGCCCTTCTTGAGGTTCTTGTCGGCACCACAACCCGCCAACGTGGTAGTAGTAAGTACAGCCGACAAAAACCAAAAAACGATATGTAGATATTGCTTCATACGATTGTTGCATTTTACAAGATACGAGCAGATAAGTTGACTTGACCACCCGTCTCCATAAGTTGTATACTAATAACGCAGGAAAAGAATGGTTATTGTGAAGGAACTGATTTTTGAAATGCGCTTGCGCAATCATTCAACACTCCACATTCAACATTCAACATTTTCCTTCCTGCCGAGAGAAAAAATTTTTCCTGCCGAGAGCGTATTTTTTATGATTAATTTCACACTTGCAAAGTTACGGCTTTCTATCCACACTTGCAATAGCTGAGGCGAAGTAGCAGTCATGAATGTGGAGGTTGATTGTTTGAGAGAACGTTTTTATTGAAAAAAGCTCTGTTCAGGTGTCTACTTCCTATGAAGTGGACAGGTGGACACTTTTTTTTTATAGGAAGTAGACACATAAACATGGCAAGGAGACATCTTAAACGAAATAAAAATAGTATCTTTGCGGAATGAAAGAACTATTAGAAACAATGCCAAGAATTGAATTAGCCCTGCTCATCATTGGGGCTTTTGTACTCATGATAAGCATCATCTTAGGATATGCCATGATAAATGAGTACAAGATGTATCTTGAGGATCATTTGAGAGCTCGATTCAGCCTCTCCGATTTCCTCAAGAGAGAACGCTTTTATATTTTCTTGCTGTTGGCATCCATATTCATCATGCTGTTAAACCTTTTATATTTCCTGGAATAAGTTTATTTTCTTTCCAGGAATAAGTTTCGGCTCGAATGGATAAGTTGGGGCTTTATCGCAATCGTGAGTATATAAAAGCAACAAGGGTCAAAACACTGAATATCAGTATTTTGACCCTTGTAAGTCGGGATGACTGGACTCGAACCAGCGACCTCACGCCCCCCAGACGCGTGCGCTAACCAACTGCGCTACATCCCGTACTTCTTAAAAGCGAGTGCAAAGTTAGCACTAAAAATTGAAACGACCAAATTTATTTGCAACTTTTTTACTATTTGCATAGAAATTTGCTGCATTTTTTAACTCTACTTATGCCTGCTTACTTGTGAGGATGGATTTATTTTTCTAACTTTGCATTGTAATAATCATTAATTTTAAACTGTCAGCTATGCAATATATATTAACAGCACCGTCTGTACTCAACACCACTATAACACTCCCATCATCAAAGAGCATCAGCAACCGTGCCCTCATCATCCACGCGCTGTCAAAAGGCGACTTGATGCCTGACAACCTTTCGGTGTGCGACGACACCGAGGTGATTGTCAACGCATTGATGTGCAACCCCGACGTGATAGACATAAAAGCAGCGGGCACAGCCATGCGTTTCATGACAGCCTACCTGTCGGTGACGCCTGGCGAACACGTGATAACTGGCACTGAGCGCATGAAGAAACGCCCTATAGCCATTCTTGTGGACGCGCTTAGATATATAGGTGCTAATATAGAATATGTGGGCGAGGAGGGATTTCCACCCTTGCGCATAAAGGGACATCCGCTTGCGGGAGGCTACTTGGAAGTGCCTGCCAACATCAGCTCGCAGTATATATCTGCCATTCTTATGATTGGTCCTGTGCTGAAAAACGGCCTTGAACTAAAAATGAAGGGCGACATCGCGTCGCGCCCTTACATCGACCTCACACTATGGATGATGCGTGAGTTTGGAGCTGACGCTGATTGGAGCGATGTTGACACCGTAAAGGTGAACCCCAAGCCCTATCAGCAACACAAATATCTTATAGAGAACGACTGGAGCGCATCGTCTTACTGGTATGAGATGATGGCGCTGATGGGCGATCAGGAATCGACCGTTGCCCTGCGCGGTCTTTTCGACGCCTCAAAGCAAGGCGACTCTATTGTGAAGTACATATTCTCGCTGCTCGGCGTAAAGACACGATTTGTGGAGGAAGAGGATGGAGCTGCCCCCGTGGTGAAGCTCAAGAACATGCCTTGCCTACTGCCTCGACTCGACTATGACTTTGTGGCTGCCCCCGACCTTGCGCAAACGGTAGTTGTGGCGTGCGCCGTAAAGAACATACCGTTCCGCTTCACCGGACTGGCAAGCTTAAAAATAAAGGAAACCGACCGCATTGAGGCCCTCAAGCACGAACTTAGAAAACTCGGCTATGTGCTGCGCGACGAGAACAACGACACATTAATATGGGACGGCACCATGTGCGAGCCTACATTCGAGCCTATCGACACCTACGAGGACCACCGCATGGCTATGGCGTTCGCTCCTGCCGCTATAAAATTCCCCAGACTGAGAATCAACAACCCACAAGTTGTGACAAAGTCGTATCCGCAATATTGGGACGACCTGGAAAAAGCAGGATGGAAAATTGAGAAAGTAAAATAAAATTGCGCATCTACACGTTATTATATTAAAAGCAACAATATCCCCACAAATGCTGATACTCATACTATCGATCGTAGCACTCGGCATATTCGCCGCCCTCTACTCCATGCTGTCCAGCCGCGGCAAGCATGGTGAAGACGAGCCAATAACAGTGGCGCAGACATGTGCCACATGCGACGGCACAGCTTCTACCAAATGCGAACAGGACTGCATGATGGAAGCCTCGACCAAGCCAATAGAATACTTCGACGACGAGGAACTCGACAACTTCCGCGGACGTAAGTCTGATTCCTACACCGACGACGAGGCAGAACAGTTCTCCGACGTACTCTACACCATGCGCCAGGACGAAGTGGCGGCATGGTGCAGAAGCCTCAACCTGCGCGGCATCGAACTGCCCAACCAGATAAAGGACGAGGTGGTGATGATGATATCCGACAACTGATTTATTTGATTGTGAAAAGTATTCATTCCCGACATATCATCCCATTGATTGTCGTGGCTATAATAATAGCCGCGACAGGATGCTCTACGCAGAAAAACACAGCCAAGACTCGCTTCTGGCATTCGTTCAAAGCTCGCTACAACACTTACTACAACGGTTCGCTCGCCTACATCGACGGTTCGCTCGAGAAGGAAAACGGCAATAAGGACAACTTCACGGAAATCATCCCACTATACACCGTTGCCAACAAGCAGAGCCGCGAGCTGGGCAAGTCGAATTTCGACCGGGCCATTGAGAAGAGCCAGAAGACCATAAAGCTGCACAGCATAAAACGACGCCCAGAATGGACAAAAAACCGACGCAAGACGGAAAAGGACATCGAGTGGCTGTCAAGACGCGAATACAACCCTTTTCTTTGGCGTGCATGGATGCTCATGGGACGCTCGCAGTTTCACAAGGGAGCTTTCGACGAGGCTGCATCTACCTTCGCCTATATGGGACGCCTGTATCACACCCAGCCTGCCATCTACGCCAAGTCGCGTGCATGGCTTGCCAAGTGCTACATAGAGGAGGGATGGATTTATGATGCCGAGGACGTGATAAGGGGCATGGAGCGCGACTCCATACATTGGTCGGCGCGCAAGGAGTGGGACTATACCTATGCCGACTACTACATTCACATTGGCGACTACAAGAAGGCCATTCCTCACCTGCGACAAGTAATACGCCATGAGATGCGCCGCAAGCAACGAGCACGCGAATGGTATCTAATGGGACAGTTGCATGCTGCCTTAGGCAACCGACCGGAGGCCATGAAGGCTTTCCGCCACGTGCTACGACAAAACCCTCCCTACGAGGTTGAGTTCAACGCACGCATTGCCATGACCGAGGTTATGGCCGACTCGCAAGCCAAAAAGATGATAGGCCGACTGAAGCGCATGGCTGCGTCAGACAAGAATAAGGACTTTCTCGACCAGGTGTATTATGCCATAGGCAACATACACATGGCACGACGCGACACAACGCAAGCCATAACTGCTTATGAGCGTGGCGTAGCAAAAGCCACACGCACGGGCATAGAGAAAGGTGTGCTCCTGCTCCGACTGGGCGACATCTACTGGGACATGGAACGCTATTCCGACGCACAGCGATGCTACGGTGAGGCTATCGGACTGCTCGACAAGGAACGCAAGGACTACGAACAGCTGTCCAACCGCTCGAAAGTGCTCGACCAACTCGTACCATATACTGATGCCGTGCATCTGCAGGACTCCCTGCAATCGCTTGCACGCATGAGCGAGACCGACCGCAACGCTGCCATCGACCGCACCATTGCCGAACTAAAGCGCAAGGAGCGCGAGGAGCGCCGCAAGCAGCAGGAGCAAGAGGCGCAAGAAACTATCAGCAAGAACGGCGGCAACAACATGGCGCAGCAACGCCCTAACGCCGCTCAGCAGAACCAGCAAAACAAGAACGCACAGTGGTACTTCTACAACCCCATGGCTGTGAGCCAGGGCAAGACTGCCTTCCAGAAGCAATGGGGCAAGCGCGAGAACGTGGACAACTGGCAACGCGTCAACAAGACTGTGGTGGCTATGGCTGGAGAAGAGCAGGAGATGTCGCAACATCAGCTCGACTCTATAGCACGGGCAGAGGCTGTGGCCGACTCGCTCGCACAGATAGCCGACAGCGCACAGAACGACCCTCACCGCCGCGAATACTATCTGGCACAAATTCCATTCACACAAGAGCAGATGGAGGCAAGCAACAAGACCATAGAGGACGGACTCTACAACTCTGGAGTGATATTCAAGGATAAGCTCGACAACCTGACGCTAAGCGAGAAGCAGTTGCGACGTCTTGTCGACAACTATCCCGACTATGAGGGCACAGCCGACGCTTTCTACCACCTATACCTATTATATATGCGCAAGCATGAGCCTCGCACAGCCGATGAGTATGTGGAGAGACTTAAGCAGCAATATCCCGACAACGAGTGGACAACGCTTCTCAGCGACCCACACTATGTTGAGAACGCACGCTTTGGCATAGCCATCGAAGACTCATTGTATGCTGCCACTTACGATGCCTTCAAGGCTTCGCGTTACAGCGACGTGACAGCCAATGTGGAGATTTCGAACAGACGATACCCGCTTGGAGCCAACCGCGACAAGTTTATCTTCATTGGCGGACTCGGCAAACTAAACGAGGGCGACGCCGAGGGATGCATTGCCGACATGAAGACCGTAGTAGAGAAATATCCGCAGAGCGGAGTGGCACAAATGGCAGGCATGATAGTGAAGGGCGTCGACGAAGGCCGACGATTGCATGGCGGCAAGTTCGACCTTGCCGGCATGTGGGACCGACGCACCGTTGTACTGCGCGACAGCGACTCTACTGCTGTGCAAGAGCTTTCAACTGATCGCAACGCGGCTTTCGTCTACACCATTGTCTACAACCCCGACTCACTCAACGAGAACCGACTAATGTTTGAATTGGCGCGCTATAACTTTACAAGTTATCTTGTGCGTAACTTCGACATCAACATAGAGGAGGCCGACGGACTGAGACGCATAACAATAAGCGGATTCCGCAACTACGACGAGGCTCTGCAATACGCACGACAGCTGCACACTCAGGCTGCCGTGACACGACTTGTGGGCAAAAACCGCTCGCTGATAGTAAGCGAAACCAACCTGCCATTGCTCGGTCGACAGTTCAGTTATGCCGACTATGACAAGTTCTATGCAAAGCACTTCGCTCCACTCAAGACTTCCGACGAGCCTTTGCTCAACGAGCCCGATGCCGTAACGACACCCGAAGCCCCAAGCTCAAACGAAGAGGACGACTCTAAGCAAAACAAAGCTGACGGTTTCAATGAATTTGACATACAGGACAACACAGGTGGCGGTTCGTCGACAACAACTGTACTTGAGGAAGAGCCTTCCGTAAAAAAAGAGACCACCCAAAGCGAGGTTATTCTCGAAGCCACACCGAAGACTCAGCCTGTGGAGAAGCCAAAGGAGGAGCCTAAGACTCAACCAAAGGAGGAACTGATAACATTGCCAAAGGAAGAGCCTAAGACTCAACCTAAGGAGGAGCCTAAGACTCAGCCCACGGTCAAGCCAAAGGAGAATCTTGAGGAAGAGTTCTACTTTGGCGACGACACTCCATCGCCAGCAAACAAACAGAAGAAAGACAAGAACAAAAATATCGACAACGACCTCGAAAGCGACGAATACTACGATCTCGATGGTTTTTAAAACGAATTTAAAACAATAGAAGGTATATATGACAACTGGATACTTGCTATGGTGCGACGACGAGATAGAACTCCTGCGCGCACACATCATTTTTCTACAGAAGAAAGGCTACGAGGTAGTGACTGTAAGCAACGGTACCGATGCCATAGAGGAGTGCCGACAGCACACCTTCGACCTTGTGCTACTCGACGAGATGATGCCGGGACTTACCGGACTCGAAACCCTGCAGCAGATAAAGGAGATACAACCTGCCACGCCAATTGTTATGGTGACAAAGAGCGAGGAAGAAAACATCATGGACCAGGCTATAGGCTCTAAAATAGCCGACTATCTGATAAAGCCTGTAAACCCAAGCCAGATATTGCTCACTCTGAAGAAGAACATACACAAGAAGCAAATCGTAACCGAGGTTACGCAATCGGGCTATCAGCAGAGTTTCCAGCAAATAGCCATGCAGATAATGGACAGCCAGACTATTGACGACTGGAAGGAAGTATACCGCCGGCTTGTGCATTGGGAACTCGAGCTTAGCTCTGCCGACTCGTCAATGACCGAGATGTTGCAGATGCAGAAAGAGGAAGCCAACAATGGGTTTGCCAAGTTCATTAAGCGCAACTATATGGACTGGGTGAAGCCCGGCACTACCGAACGTCCGCTTATGAGTCCCGACATTTTCAAACGCAAGGTGTTCCCACTGATCAACGAGGGCGAGAAAGTGTTTCTTATCGTAATCGACAACTTCCGCTACGACCAGTGGCGAATGCTTTCGCAAGAGATTGGCGACATGTTTGACATTGAGGAAGACATGTACACAAGCATTCTGCCTACTGCCACACAATATGCCCGCAATGCAATATTCTCAGGACTCATGCCCGAACAAATAGAGAAGATGTTTCCTGACCTTTGGGTGGATGAGGACGAGGAGGAAGGCAAGAACCTCAACGAGGAACCACTTGTGCGCACTCAGATAGAGCGTTACCGCCGCCACGACACGTTCTCTTATCACAAAATCAACGATTCTATAGGAGCCGACCGGTTGCTTGAGCGACTTGGCGACCTCATGAAGAACGACCTCAATGTAGTGGTGGTCAACTTTATCGACATGCTTTCACACGCAAGGACAGAATCGAAGATGGTGCGCGAGCTTGCCAACAACGAGTCGGCCTACCGCTCCATCACGCTCTCCTGGTTCCGCCACTCTGTAATGGCCGACCTGCTTAAAGCCCTCGCCCAGAAGGATTGCAAGATAATCATCACCACCGACCACGGCTCCATACGAGCCTCAAAACCTGTGAAGATTATAGGCGACCGCAACACCAACACCAACCTGCGATATAAGCTCGGCAAGAATCTCAACTGCCAGTCGAAGGACGTATTCGTGATAAAGGATCCGCACGAGGCTCAGCTCCCTGCACCCAATATCTCTACTTCGTACATATTTGCCACAGGCAGCACCTTCTTTGCCTATCCCAACAACTACAACTACTATGTGGCCTACTACAAGGACACATTCCAACATGGCGGAATATCAATGGAGGAGATGCTCATACCGCTGATCACGCTGAGCGCAAGAAAGAAATAGCAGAAGGAAATAAGCAACATCAAAAAACAACATACACATGGAAATAAGAATAAACTCATTGGCAGAAATCAACGAGGCTGCCAAGACATTCATCGAAAACATGGGCGACAGCAAAGTGTTCGCCTTCTACGGCAAAATGGGTGCCGGCAAGACAACATTCATCAAGGCTATATGCGAGGAGCTGGGCGTTGAAGACGTTATCACATCACCCACATTCGCTATCGTCAACGAATATCAAAGCTCAACCACAGGCGACTCTATATTCCACTTCGACTTCTATCGCATCAAGAAACTCGAAGAGGTATACGACATGGGATATGAGGATTATTTCTACGGAGGCTCACTCTGCTTCCTCGAATGGCCAGAACTTATCGACGAGCTTCTTCCTGAAGACGCCAAGAAGGTCACAATAGAGGAAACTGAAGATGGAGGAAGAGTGGTGAAGTTTTAGAAAACAGAAAATGACAATTGATAATCATCCATTATCAATTGTCATTTTTTCCCTTTAAGCGAATTTATTTATCAGTTCCACCATCTTCTCTCTCTCTTCATCGGTTACCACTTGACTGACCGGCAAACTCAATTCCTCGCGGTGGATTCTCTCCGTTATAGGCAGCGACCTCTCGTTCCATTCCTTATAAGCCTGTTGCTTATGTGGCGGTATGGGATAATGTATGTCCGTCTGCACACCATTGTCAAGCAGATATTGTTTCAGTTCGTCGCGTCGTGGCGACAGCAATGGGAAGATATGAAACACACTGTTCTGCCAATAATCCTCCGACGGCACACTGGCAGCCGGATTGCTGATATGCTGTATATAATAATGTGCATTATCGCGGCGACGCTGGTTCTCCTCGTCAAGATACTTCAGCTTCACATCCAACACAGCAGCCTGAATTTCGTCCATACGCGAGTTGCGTCCTACCATGTCAAACACATAGCGGTGACTTGAGCCATAGTTGGCGAGAGCCCTTATCGTGTCGGCAAGCTCATCATCATCAGTAGTCACACCTCCGGCATCGCCCAAGGCTCCAAGATTCTTGCCTGGATAAAAGCTATGACCGGCAGCATCACCAAGTGCGCCTGTGCGCTTGCCATGATATGTGCATCCATGAGCCTGAGCATTATCCTCAATAAGTCGCAATCCGTAGCTATGGCATAATTCCCCTATTCGTTCCGTATATGCACATCTGCCATACAGATGCACTATCATCACGGCACGTGTGCGTGGTGTGATAGCCTGCTCTATAAGGCTGTCGTCAATCTGCAGCGTGTCGAGGCGCGGCTCCACAAGCACCGGGCGCAGACCATTATCCGTTATGGCGAGAATTGTTGCAATGTAAGTATTGGCAGGCACAATCACCTCGTCACCATCGCTCATCACGCCCATCTCCTTATAGGCACGAAGGATAAGCGTGAGCGAATCAAGTCCGTTGCCGCAATTTATGCAGTGGCGTGTGCCTATGTAGTTGGCATAGTCACGCTCAAACCTTTCGTTGGCCTCACTACGCAAATACCAACCACTCCTCACTACATCGTCCACAGCATGCAGAATTTCTTCCTCATGAAGATTTGTCACCGCCTTTAGGTCAAGATATTTTATCATCTGTAATTTCTTTTTTATAATGTCCACTCATAAATGTCGTAGCATACGCCACGACCGCCAAAACCTTCTTTCTGGTGAATAAGGTTGCTGTTGAGATAATTGCCTTGGTCTTCGGTTGACTTGCCAAAGTCGAAATACGGCACATGCGTATAGCGTTCATTGATAAGCCAATCGAACACAAGATCCAAGGCTCCAAGTTCCTTTCCGCGCGGCGAGGCCGATATGTATTGCGTATGAACCACTCTGCCACACTCAAACACAAGCGTTCCGCCAAGAGCCTCATCGCCAAGATAAGCCATAAACAAGCGTATGTTGTCGGGGAAGCGCGAGCGCAGCAGCTCCAACTCTTCTATGGTATGGACAGGATGCACACCATACTTAGCCATGAGATTATTGTCGAGAACATGCCAGAAGGCCGTTATATCGCCTGTCTCTTCAACTCTTATGCCATTGCGACGCGCCTTGTTCACGCACCGATGACGCAGTTTTGTGAACTTCAACCTATTATCCATCTGTATTGTAGAAGCTATGTCACGACCCAAGATACGTGCCTTGCACACTTTAATGATGGCATAGAGGTCTTCCTCAGCCGGCATAGAATGATAAATCCATGGTATGGGCTTGTAGACAACCCTCCTCACACCACACTCATTACGCAGAAAGTCATTTATGGCAGTAAACACCTCAATGCATATCTCGGCAGTCATTTCACTGTCCATCACAAGTCCACCGTATGTAAGTCCTCCATGCGAGCGCAACTCGTCACCATGAATAGTTGCCGGAAGCAATGCTACAAGCATAGGATTCTTGCCATTGTCTTTGACATCAGAAACCATCAGCGAACAGTCAGTAAAACGGTCGCTGTGATAACCCATATAACCACGCTTCAGAAGAAACGTGGCATTCTTAGCCTTTGCCACAAAAGCATCCCATTCCACAGCATCATCATCAGTGTATCGTCTAACTGTAATCATCCCTTATACTTTAAGAAATCGTCGTATTCATAGATATAATCCGATTCGTCGTAAGGATCGGAGGCAAGCACAAGACACACGGCTCCCGACGAGAAGTCGTCGAGAGTGCGCCAAACGCCAGTCTCCACAAGCAGTCCTTGCCATGGATGATTCAGATGGAAGGCTTGCTTCTCCTTGCCATTATCGAGCGTCACTGTGAACGAGCCGCTTATGGCAATGATAATCTCCAGACACTGCTTGTGGGCATGTCCGCCACGGCTTTCGCCCGACGGCACATCGTAGGTCCAGTAAACCCTACGCACCTCAAAGGGCACTTGCTTCATGCTCTCGGCCACTGTGAGATTGCCACGAGGATCGCATATCTTCGGCAATTCGATTATAGAGTATTGATTCTTGTCCATTTTACACATTTATTATATATTAAGAACGCAGAAAACGTCGGTTTATTACATTATATACTGGTTTTACAAAACCTGTATGCAGCAACCACGCCATTGCCACAGCCACCACAAAAGCCACACTGAAACCAATAAAATCTTGCAAAAGACTAATGTCGGTTTGCATAAAATGAAATGTAAGACGCATTGCAAATAGATGTACCATAAACAATTCGAAACTTATACCACCAAGCCACTGCATAAGTCGCGACGCTAACCAACGCGCCACAATGTCATTCGTACCGTCGGCAGCAACCAATCTAACAATAAACAGTGGCATAAAAGGCCAAAACAGTGCTACACAGCGACATCCGTTGCCATTCATTCTCTGGTATACGAAATACATCACCACTCCTAACAAGATATAAACGACAAGCGGTATTCTTGATAAAGATGTGTAAGAGCAAGCTTCTTGGCATTTGGTCTTATAGAAGCGATAGGCTATTATACCAAGCGCAAAATCTACAACGCGGAGCAATGGATTGGCATACAGCGTGCAGTTAATCATATCATGCGGCACATGTGACGCCACTATCAAATATACAACCGCAAATGCAGCGAACCCCAATTTCAGGTTCTTTCCGTCTGCTGACATTAAAAATCCATAAAGACTCCTAAATACGACGTAAAAGAATAATGTATCACACAGAAACCACGATACAGCATTAACAGTGTACAACGTATGATTCCACGGAATCCACGACTGCAACAGCAACAGCGAAGTCGTCATTTGAATCCAATCGTAAGTGTGTCCTATCCGCCTGTCAAGCAGCAATACTACAGCATACAGCAGAACATGCAACGGATATAATTTCCAAAAATGCCGCCAAAAGAACTTTTTTGTGGAAAAATCTCCCCTACTGACTCTCGGACCATAGCCCAATGACAACACAAAGCCACTAAGAACAAAAAAGAACGACACCCCTATATCACCACCAAAGTCAAAAGGCTCAACAATGTTTTCTGTGACGCAATGACTCATGTATATTAAAACAACAAACAGGAAACGCGCTCCTTGCAGAGTACGAATCCTGTTTGCATTATCTTTTACGAATATGTTGTTCATTATTCGTTGTTTTTATATGCTCTCAAAGTAATACTAATATACTTTGCCAAGTAATATAT
>ERZ1026852.527-NODE-527-length-23552-cov-13.650509_pt1 | contig 23552 bp, 25 predicted proteins | sample MGYA00380156_ERZ1026852 | MGnify/ENA primary metagenome ERZ1026852 (study PRJEB33269, sample SAMEA4719792) | human gut metagenome | biome: human-associated habitat; feature: organic feature; material: feces | place: Cameroon | collected 2013-10 ...
TTTGACATTTAAAGTGTTAAAATGGTGTAAAGTAAATCTGTATTAAGTCAACTTTCTCAAGGATTTCGCTTGATTATTTGCTTTGCTTTATTTTGTTTTGTACTGTGGTTTCATTGTATATGACTTTCTATATCAATGGTTTAACATTGTTGTGGTAAAGTCGTTTTTATACTTTGCACATTCTATCAATTGGGCGAAAACGTATTTGTCTTTGTTCATCGTGCAGTATCATTGATAACTGTAAAAGTACAAATTCAAATCGTAGCACCATCGAAATCTCTTATAAAAGACTGTATTTCAATTAATTCAAAGGGCGATAAGTCCACTTTAACGGGACAGTAGTGATTTTAAGAGTAAAACAATCTGATTAATGAATGAGATATACTTCGATATAGCTGATGTCTACAAAGCTGTCAGCTGCGAGTGTTTCCGCCTTGGCGCTTGCCTCAGAATGGCTGTCCGCCCAGATTTCATATTCGATATACTCGCCATTCTCTCCATTGAAGACACCCTGATAGGGATTGCTTGATAATTCAACCTATCTTGAACTTCTTTTACCGAAGTGATATTCTGAATTTAAAGTGGTGTGTACCATAATCTTGAAATTTTATTTGTTCGACTTAAAAGTGAAGCATCGATGTGCTTTTGTTTTTTTTACGTGCATACAAGTAGCAGCAAGGAGAAGGTATGTAAATGCAAGGGATAGCCAAGATTATTTCATCCTTCGGGCTTGAAAGATTTTGGAATGAGGCAAACTTGCCACAAAACATTTTGAAAAAATCTTAGACTAAGCGTGTAGCGCGACCCTTGCAGAATGCCGCTTGCGCTAATTTTAGATAAGATGGGCTGCACCTTAGCAATTGAAGCAAGCTTCATTGCGTTCGGTTTGCGCCATCTTTGCAAAGAAAAATCAGAAAGCATTACATTTGCTAAGTGCTTCACATCGAACAAATAAAATGATTTGGTACAAAGAACACCACCTCAGAATATTACTCCAAAATAATAAAAGAAGAAGACTGGAAGACTGAATTGTGCAATTTCTGTTGTCGTCAGAGGTGGGGATGACATCAGAGTATATATGAAATCGAGGTGGAGAGAAACTAATCAGAAGGCTGTATAAAGGCGATTGCGCTCGCCCAGCCTTGGAAATACACATCAGCTGCCGAAGTCCATTCACGATCAGATATGTAACGTATAGAATAAGGTAAATGAATACTCGTCATTTTAGCGGCAATATAAAGCCGATTCTTCAACAAGCATATAAGCCGGTGGAACGAGCTTCGAGTAGACTGTCAGTACAAGATGCACAAAGTGCCAGAAGTGTGGTGCGCCCTTTCTCCATGAGAAGGTGGGGGTGACTACCTTGTTAGTTGCCTCGCACGCTTCTCCTAAGGGATGCATGATCCAAAGACAATGCAAACTGAGAGCAATCAAGAATTCTTGAATTGCCGAAATGCAGCCTACCTTATAAAAAGGTGCGGAGTGTAACGGAAGGAGGAACTGCAGCAGGAGCCACGGAACTAGTAAAAAAGCCTTTATCCTACGACGGGGCGCAAGATGAAGGCTTATAGAAGAAGGCGCTTAGGCGCTTTCCACTTTATTAATATCCAAAATATTCTCCATTACCATTTTCCAAAGCATCCATAACATCATTCTCTGGAGAAGAGTCGGTTCGCTCCTTATGGTCTTCATAATTATTATCAAGGGAATTATCAATGTTACCGTCATCGATTATGTCCTTTTTCGAAAACATATTAGCCGCTGTTCTATAATCACATTCATGCAAAAGCACTGCTTTGCAACTTTTGTAAACCATAAATTTCCCAGAACCGACAGGATATGAACTCCCTATTTCCAAATCAAGCATTGCAAGATATATTATTGTAAAAAATGGCGCCATAGGTGTAGTATCGACTTGAGGGCAATATTTTACAAGAGTCTTTACGATTACTTCATCATAGTGACGTTGTGTATGTTCATAAATCCAATCCAATATCTTTAAAAATTTATTAACGATTGAGCTATTATCACCAAAATAATACAATAGTTCAAGATAATAAATTTTATTTCTGGGTTTGGTAAATTGAATATAACACCAAACTTAGTTACTACCTGTTTATGAGGTAGTGTCATATACCTATTATTGTCTCGACAATATATTTCATGACCAAATATTGTTATTTTCTTATTATGGAACATATAAAATTATTTTTGGATACAAAAATATAAAATATTTAGAATTTTTACAATGAAAGCATAAAAAACTTCATCTCACACCACCAATTGCAATTGGATATAAATCGTGCTGTGGGAACTTCGCGTAGCCGATTTTGATTGTTTCAAACCTGAGTTCGAGATAAGATAATGTCATAAAGTCTATGGCGCAACAAGACACGATACCTTATCCCTCCACAAGTGTGAATGGCTATCTATAGTTTGTAAGAAGTGATAAGATTCCTTTATTGTATAACAGTAAGCTACTCATCAACGTGTTCGATGCAATAATCGATATTGATGGACGGCTTCTTCTCATAGAATCTGTATGCAGCCAAAACAGAAACAGAACATTCATTGCAAAAATGAACACGCTACGATGTCTTGAATGTACGAGTTGTGCAACATTTTTTAGCTCGTTGTTGATGATTTCTATAACCGAAATCATCGAAACAATCAACGATATGCTGAAGAATACGGCACAGATTGTACATTCGCGCCCCAGGTCTGTAAGCAACTTTATCATGAACCTTATTTCTTCCTTGAGAGCATATTGTTTCTTTGACAACAAGCCGAAGGCATTGCAAGGATACTGCATCGAAGATACCAAACAGCTGTCACTATTCTAAGGGCAAAACAACTTCTTTCAACCTTCTGTTATTACCCACTCCTAATGTCATGGGGAGGAGGCGTATTCACAGTGCATTTATATTGTATAAGACACTCTGTTATCCCGAACTGGGGTCTTTTTGTGTCAAAAAAATGGGATGCCCCATTCGAGGAGCATCCCATAAAAGTTGTTAGTTTATCGGTCTAATCCATCGCTTACTTGCCTCCATTCCCCATTGGATATGCCATTTCGCCCCAGACACCTTGTCCAACAATATAAACTGATACATATTTTGAGTCGGATATAGTTCAAATCGTTCTGACCAACTGCCGATATTTATTCCGTATGTCAAATCAATGTCATTCAAAGATATTGAAAACTCTTTGTCGCTATTCAAATTCCATTGTACTTGCTGTATCTTTCCATTACTTGTGTCCAACTGCAAGAATGTGTACATATTCTGCGTAGAATACAACTTAAACTTGTTGTCAAATGCTTTGTCAACTTGTGTCTTTGCTACCATTTTGGCTATTTGCTTAACTTTATCGCAAATGGAATCAAGCTTTGACTGATTACTTTGCGCAAATCCAATACTTGGTAGCAACAGCATCACTGCGAGTAATAATTTCTTTGTTTTCATAATTATAATAATTTCTAAGTTTCATTTACAACATTACAATAGATTCATAAAATATCAATAGTATTTACTTAATATCTTATTACCCTACAAGGTATTCCTTTAACTTGCGCCTTACTTATCAGTTCGCCTGTTATCGTGCCTTTTCCATTCCAAAAAGCAATAATAGCATCGGCTTCATTTACCATGTCATCCAAGGAATCCATAGACCCCCTTTCATAATATTTTCCCCATTTAGCTTGATGCTGTTCCACATGGATGCTCTTTTCTTCTGCATACTCCCATATCATTTCTTTTGTGAACGTGGATGTTCCTGCAAGAATGATAATGTTATGAGTATTAATCTTTCCAGATAAAATGCAGTCTACTTTTTGCTTAAAAAGACTCTTGTCATGGAAATCGCTACTTCCTGCTATGATAACCTTGTATTCTTCTTTGTCATCCTTGTAATTTAAAGGCACTTCATAGCAACGAAATCCATCACCCACAGACATTATATTTCCATTCATGTAGAAACAGCTACATTGCTCTGCATAATTTGCCTTTGGATATTTGGGCTTACCATACTTTTTGCTAAGTCTGCATATAGGATTGTCTTCATACATCGTAGCATAGTAAAACTTGCAAATATTGCAACACCTAATGCCTTTGTTCCTGTATAGCCATAGCATCGCATAGATTGTTTCATGGTTATAATATGGATTGTTATCGACAACATTCAATTCAAGAATGGAGTTTTTTCTAACACGATAATTCGCATCGGAACAATCTATTTGAGTAAAATATCCTTCTGCTACACTCAGTGGATTAAAAATGTACCTTGATATTGGAACAGTTCTCTGTTCAGAAAAAAATCTTTTGAATGATATAAATTCAACATTAGAGGATTTTACTTCCCATGATGGCTCAATTTCCTTTAACACTCCATCGAAAAAGATTTTGTCGTAATCACTTTCGTCTTTTATCTTTATTTCTATAATCTTCAAACCCGAATTTCTCTTTTCCTCTTCGCAAGCATGAGATACACATATTTCTATGAGTATCGGTGGAATATTCGGCTTTTTATTACTCGTCAGAAGTAAATCTGCAACAAAGCCATTAATTGGAATTTCTTCCTCACAAGTGTCATAGATTTCTTTCAAGTCTACCTCATGTACCTGATTTTTCTCTACACATCGCTCATTCCTAAACACACAAGCAATATTATTGCAAGCAATGGTAGCAGGGTAGGAAATGACAAAATGCTCTGAACTATTAAACTGCTCTCTTATAATTCTTTTCCCTAATTTGTGCAAATAAGTTTCGCTCGAGCAGTCTATCTGTTCTTTGTGATAGAAATGAGGACGGCGTTTTACGCTTCCTATGGCTCGTGGAAGTAAGGTATTACCACACCCTAAGCATTTATATGTATGCAGATGACGATTCTCACTTGTTAAACTTTTAATGTTTACAAGTTCACCATTTTCATCCAAAGAATATTGGTATTTTATCTCTGCCATATAAATTATTTAGGAGTTGATAAATCTTCATATTTAACCTCTATATGGAATTTTAGAAATTTCCACATTGATTTTGTTAACATCATATCCATTTATACCCCAGTTCGGGATAAGAAATAGTTCATAAAAAATTGGTAGTCTCATAAATATTTTGTGCTTTTATAGGTGATATTCAAACAGTTATAAAGATATTTAATATGACTACCGATTACAAAGTTACAGAATTATTTTGTATAATAGACGAGTTTTGCAAACATTTTGAAGCTGAAAATGCAGGAAAACTACTTGAAAACGATAGTGGAGTCAAGCGTGGACGTCGCCAAGCGTCGTTGTCCGACAGTGAAATCATGACCATTCTGTATTTTGCTACATTCCGCAATTTCAAGCACTACAACCTGTTCTTCATTAAGGGTACGATGAAGTCTTATTTTCCGAAAGCTGTGTCGTACAACCGCTTTGTGGAGTTGGAAAGCCGCGTGTTCTTCCAGCTCATGTTCTTCCTTAATCTGGGAGCTTTCGGAAGATGTACTGGCATAACATTCGTTGATTCCACGATGATACCCGTATGCCACAATCTCAGGAGATACGCCAATAAAGTGGGAATAAGCTGAATACCCCTAATTAAAGAATGAATATACAATTCTCACCACGCAAATTGGGTACAAAGCGTGCTGTGTGAACTTCTTGCAATCGATGTGGATGGTGCCGAAAGTGGCATGGTGTTTGCATATTGATTACCACAAAGCGACTTTACCCGCGACGCCCAAATCAAGTGTTGCGGTTGCGATACCCAATGCTTGAAAAACACGACTAAGCGTAGGAAGCGTAATTGTGCTACTTCCTTTTTCCAAACGTGAAATTTGTGCTCGTTGTACACCGATACGCTCACCGAGCTGTTCCTGAGTAAGGTTTTGCGCTTTGCGAGCTTTACGAATGGCTTCACCCAAATAGTAAGCATTGACTTCCTCTTTGAGTTGTTTTTCCATTGCGTCACGTTCTTTAGTCCCAGACTTGCCCCAAACTTCATCAACCACTTCAGAAAGTGGTGTTAAATGCATTTGTGCCATTTTACTGATGTTTTAGTTCAAAATATTTCTTTCTAATCTCTTCCGCCTTTGTTATTTCTTTTGGTGGTGTCTTTTGTGACTTTTTGACAATACCATGTGTGGCAATAACCAAAGTTTCAGTTTCCGTGTCCCAAAAAGAAAAAAGGCGATAGCAGCTACCATTGAATAAAGTACGAAACTCCCAAATATCAGAATTCTCTAATTTTTTAAAGAGTTCCTTGTCCATGACACCCTGTTCTATTTTCTTGTAATTGTAGGTTATTTTTTGTTGTACCTTCAATGGCAAAGAACGAACGAATGATAAGGCTTCATCCATAAAGACCACTCTTAATTTATATTCGCTCATTATTATTTAGTTTCTGATTACAAAGTTATAGTTTTGTTTCTAAACAACGAAACAAAACAAGAAAATTTATATTTACTTTAACATTTATCTCACCCCACCCACGCAAATTGGGTATTTCTACTCATGGCGCTCAAACTCGTAAACCATTATTCAGTCGAAATCCTGGTCGTTCACGGCATAGTTAGAGCCGAGTGCGGTGGCATACGAGGGTGGAATACTCCTTATAAAAGACCGCTACCGAGCACATCTCTTCAAAAATGAAAAAGCTGGCTACGATACGAAATCGTTAATAAAACCTTGAAACATTTTGCTGTATCGGTTTTTATTTCTTACTTTTGCTGTATCAGAAAACAAAATTACACATGACGAAGAAAGGAACACTATTGATTGTTGACGACAATCGCGCCATACTTACAGCCGTTAAGATGCTTGCCGAGAGCGAGTTTGCTACGGTTGAAACCATTGCCACTCCAGCGGCGTTACCCGCCCGCTTGCGCGAGCTGAAGCCTAATGTGGTGTTGCTCGACATGAACTTTCGAAGCGGCATGAACACTGGTGGCGAGGGGCTGTTTTGGCTTGGCGAGACTCGACGCCTAAGTGCTTCTACTGAGGTGGTGCTGTTTACAGCCTACGCCGACATTGACCTTGCGGTGAGAGGAATAAAAGAGGGTGCCGCCGACTTCATTGTAAAGCCGTTTGACAACAAGCGTTTGCTCGACACCTTGTGTGCTGCTCGCGATAAACATGCACCGAAGTCAAAGGAACAGCCTACCGATACTACGGGCGCCATGTTATGGGGCAGTAGCCGGGCTATGCAGCAGCTGCGCCTTGTGGTAGAGAAGGTGGCGGCCACCGATGCTAACATCTTGATAACGGGCGAGAACGGTACGGGTAAAGAGGTGCTGGCGCGCGAGATACACCGCTTGTCGCATCGTGCCTCGGCCCCGATGATGCCCATTGATATGGGTGCGGTGAGTGAGACGCTTTTTGAAAGCGAACTGTTCGGACATGTGAAGGGCGCCTTTACCGATGCCAAGGCCGATAAGCCTGGTAAGATGGAACTGGCCGAGGGTGGCACGCTGTTTCTTGACGAGATAGGCAACCTGTCGTATGCGCTTCAGGCTAAGTTGCTTACGGCTTTGCAGCGCCGCAGCATTGTGCCTGTGGGCGGCAGCAAACCTATAAACATAGATGTAAGGCTGATATGTGCCACCAATCGCGACCTCGACCGTATGGTGATTGACGGCCACTTTCGCGAAGACTTGCTCTACCGCATCAACACTATACGTCTGCATCTGCCACCGCTGCGCGAGCGTCGCGACGATATTGTGCCACTGGCTCAGCGCTTCATGCAGCGCTATGCCACTATATATAATAAGGTGGGAATGACGCTCTCGGCCGAGGCTGAACAAAAACTGATGGCGCTGCCGTGGCATGGTAACATACGCCAACTGCAACATGCCGTTGAGCGTGCCGTTATAATGGCCGATGCCGACATCATTGTTGCCGACGATATTGACGATGGCAGCGTGGCCACTCAGCCCACAGAGCCTGCCGAACCCCTAAAAACGCTGGACGATATGGAACGCCAGATGATAGAGCGTGCCATGACCGACTGCAGTGGAAATATGTCGGCAGTGGCGGCTCGGCTGGGCATCTCAAGACAAACGTTGTATAACAAGATAAAACGTTACGGGCTATGACAACACTCTCAACTATAATAGTGCTGGCACTGATACTTGTGGGCACTGTGCTGTATGTGCGGCTGTGGCTGCACTATCGGCGCAACATACGTAAAGTGAGGTTCATGTTTGATGCTATTGATAATGTCGACTTCTCGTTCAATTTTCCTACACAACACATTGGGCACGACGAAAAGTTGCTGAACCAATCGCTTAACCGCATCAAACTTATTTTAGAACATGCCCGTGATGAGGCTGTGGCCCAAGAGAAGTATTATGAACAGATAATGGATGCGGCTGGCACTGCCCTGTTAGTGGTAGATGATTTTGGCCATATTCTGCAACATAACAAGGCGGCTACCACACTGCTGCAACGCGAAACGCTAACCCACATCGACCAGGTGAAAGAACGCTTGAACGATGGATCGCTGTCGCTGCGCGAAACTTATACCACGCTGCGCGGTAGCCGTGTGCGCATTATAGCCCTTAGCGATATTAATGGCGAACTGGCTAACCGCGAGGTAGACTCGTGGATAAAGCTCATACGTGTGCTTACGCATGAGATTATGAACACGATAACGCCTATCACCTCGCTCAGCGAAACGCTATTGAAACATGCCGAGGGCGAGCAGCGTGAGGGGCTTGAAACCATCAATAGAACGGGTAGCGAACTGATAACCTTTGTTGAAAACTATCGGCGTTTTACGCATGTGCCACAACCTCAACCCAAGCTGTTTTACGTAAAACCATTTGTCGAGCGCATGGCACACTTGGCCTCGCACCCCGTAACTGTGAATGTAGTGCCCGCCGACCTGTTGGCTTATGCCGACGAGGGATTGATGGGACGCGTGGTAACGAACCTGTTGAAAAACGCTGCCGAAGCAATTGATGTACAAGAGGTTGATACATCGGCTGCCGATGCTTTGCCCCAAATATGGGTGAACGCCTATACGGGCGATGACGACTCGGTGGTGATAGACGTATGTAACAACGCTGGGCTGATTGATGCCGATGTGGCGCAACATATCTTCGTGCCGTTTTTCACTACGAAAAACAATGGTAGTGGAGTGGGGCTTCCCCTCTCGCGACAGATCATGCGCGTGAGCGGTGGCACCCTACAACTGATACAAGATGCGCAGAAGGGCGTGGTGACTTTTAGAATGAAATTATAGATTTTTCTTTCGTAAAACACCCGTCGATGAGTGTGGCTTAAGACAGAAATAGAAAAATACATAGCATTTTTATAATATTATTTATGTTTTTTTGTTATTATTCTATACGGTAGACAAGTTTTTGTTTGCTGGTAGCCTACCAAAAAGGTTGGCGATACAGAAGTAACAATGCTATGGGTAAGAAACCAAATAATTATACACACATATTTAAATATACTGGCGTGTTTGGCGGCATACAGGGGCTGAACATACTTGTGGGACTGGTGCGCAACAAACTGGTGGCGCTACTGCTGGGACCACAGGGTATGGGACTGGTGGCGCTGTTCAACTCGTCGGTAAAGCTGTTGAACGACTCTACCAATCTGGGACTGCCCATGAGCGCGGTAAGAAAAATTGCCGATGCCTATGAAAATGGTCAGGAGGCCGACACCGCGCGTATGGTACAACTGGTGCGCTCGTGGTGTTTGCTCACGGCACTGGTGGGCACGCTGCTGTGCTGCTGTTTGAGCACGGTGCTGGATGCGTGGACCTTTTCTTGGGGAAACCACGTATTGCACTTTGTGTTTCTCTCGCCCTTGGTAGGACTGATGGCTGTGACGGGTGGCGAGATGGCGGTGCTGAAAGGCATACGCCAACTGGGACAACTGGCTCGCATATCGGTGTATAATGTGCTGGCCGCCACAGCGTTGTCGGTGCCTATCTACTGGTACTTTGGCGAAAAGGGCATTGTGCCCTCGCTGGTGCTGGTGGGCGCTATGCAGATGGCGTTGACGGTATGGTTCTCGTGCCGACATTTTAGGTATAGGGTATCGCTGAATTTGGGCTTTTTGAGTCAGGGTATCGACATTGTAAAGTTAGGTCTGGCCTTTGTGCTGGCTGGCGTGGTGGGTAGCGGTGCCGATTTTTTGATACGCTCGTGGTTAAACTATCATGCCTCGGTGGCCATGGTGGGCTTGTTTAATGCGGGCTATATGCTGGCGGTAACCTATGCTGGCATGGTGTTTACAGCCCTCGAGTCAGACTATTTTCCGCGTCTGTCGGCCATTAGTGCGCAGCGAGTGGAGTTGTGCCGACTGGTAAACTCGCAAACCGAGGTGTCGCTCATTATGATTACGCCCTTGCTGGTGGCCCTCATTGTGGGCATACCTATCTTGCTGCCCCTGTTGTTTAGTACTAAGTTTTTGCCTGTGGCTGGCATGATACAGGTATCGGCGCTGTCTATGTTCTGCAAGGCTTTGTATCTGCCCGTTGAATATATACCCTTGGCAAAAGGCGACTCGCGCTCTTATTTCTTCCTCGAGTTGATTAACGATGTGTGCATGGTTACGGCCGTGCTGGTGGGTTTCAACTTCTTTGGCTTGAAAGGGGCTGGCTACGGACTGCTGGCTTCAGCGGCAGTAGAGATGGTGGTGTCGTATCTGTATGTGCGCTATAAATATGGCTTTATCTTGTCGGCGGCGTTGCTCCGCACCATAGCTTGTTTTGCGCCTTGGCCCTTGGTCGCATTTTTGCTCACGTTTTTGCAAGTGGGGTGGGGTTACTGGCTGATAGGTATGGCGCTGGTGGTGATAACATCGGTGCTGGCCGCGCGTGCCATTAATGAAAAATCGGAGGTATGGAAAAGAATAAAGCAGAAGTTAGGACGCTAACCGTACAGCCCATAGTGTTCACCGTTATTGTGGCGGTGTATAACGCTCAGCGCACCATTGATAGGTGTTTGCAATCGCTGTTACAGCAGACGCTTGATGCCTTTGAAGTGATTTGTGTTGACGATTTTTCAACCGATAATTCACTTGAACAGCTGGCGCGTTATTCATTGGCTGATAATAGGATACGTGTTGTTGCTTTAAGTAAAAATAGTGGCCCTGCCCATGCCCGTAATGTGGCGTTGAGCCAAGCCCGTGGGCAGTATGTATGTTTCTTAGATAGCGACGACTGGATGTCGGCTGATGCCTTACAACAGGCAGCCGACTGCTTTGCGCGCCATGACGATACTGACTGTGTGCTCTTTCGGGTGGTGAATGTGGAAGAGGATGGCCGAGTGCACAATTATCCGATGGTGCCCCAACGTTTTGATGGGCGCACGGCATTTATACATAGCCTAACATGGACACTGCATGGCTGCTATGCGGTGAGAACAGCATTACATAAAGCGACGCCCTATGATGAAACTTGCCGCACATACAGTGATGATAATACCACGCGTATGCACTATTTGCGCAGCCGGTATGTAGACTGCTGTCAAGGGGTGTATTATTATTGGCAGCATGCGGGCTCTATTACGCATACACAGGGGCTATCTCGTTTCGATTATCTGAAGGCAACGGACAGTATGCGTAGGCAAATTATTGAGGCTCGGCAACCAGACGAGATTGTGCAACGCTATGAGGCGGTGCGATGGCTGGTGGTGGTAGACTGTTTCAGCTACTACTGTAAACACAAGGGGGGGTGGACGCGTGGTGAACGTCTGCGTGCCCTTGCTATGTTGCGGGCTGCATGGCGCGATATTCACTTTAATGAGATAGCCTCGCGGTATAAACGTAAGTTGGGGTATAGGCCCTTTAGCGCTTCTTGGTGCTGCTTTTATACGCAAGAACGACTCTATTTCTTCTTGAAACGATTGGTAAGACGATGAAAACCTGAAGAGAGGGTGTAAAAATAGCGTTAAACGTGTGAAAAAAGTTTGGCGCTTTCTTCTTTTTTCGATAATATTTATTACCTTTGCCCGTGCATTAACCACAAAGTATTAACATCGTAACCAAGAACGGATGACTTTTATTATACTTGCCATAATGGTGATGGGATATCTTCTCATAGCTACTGAGAAGGTGACGAACGTCAACAAAAGTGCCGTAGCTATATTTATTGGTACGGTGGGGTGGGTGCTTTATCTTTGCTATGGCTCTGACTATGTGCAAAGTCAACACCTGGGCGAGTATGCTTCTTTTCTTCAAGGCGATGCCTCTACAGGGCTGGCAACCAAGCAGTTTATAGCTCAGAATGTTTTCCTAAAATATGTGGGAAAAGCTGCCGAGATTGTGCTCTTCCTTTTGGCTACGATGTCGATTGTTGAGATATTACAAAACAACGGATGCTTCGACTTCCTTTTGCAACTGATGCGTACACGCAGCAGTAAACGCTTGTTGTGGATGACAGCGGCTATCACGTTCTTGCTCTCTGTAAATTTGGACAACCTCACCACTACAGTGATGATGCTTACCTTGATGCATAAAGTGGTGGAAGGACGTCGTAACCGCATGATTTATGGTAGCGTGATTGTGGTGTCGGCCAACTGTGGTGGAGCGTTGACAGTGATTGGCGACCCCACAGGATTGGTGCTGTGGAATATGGGGGCGGTTACTGCGACCAACTTCTCAATGGCGTTGCTGATGCCTTGCCTAATAGCTTGGCTGATGCCAGTATGGTGGATAGGCCGTGCCTTGCCCGAGCGTATTGAAACACAGTGGGTGACATTGCCTTATCGTGGCGACGATACAAACCTGAAGGTGTGGCAGCGGGCGCTGATGCTGTTTGTGGGCATTGGCGGACTGTGGTTCATCCCTACCTTTCATAATATCACTCGGTTGAGCCCCTTCTTGGGCGCCTTTTGTGTGCTGGCGGTGCTGAGCATTGTTAATGAGGTGGTGAACCGAAAACTACTGAAGTCGGGCGATAATACCAATCGTCGCATACCGCGTGTGCTGCAATATGGCGTAATACAGATGATGCTTTATGTGATGGGCGTGATGCTGGCTATGGGCGTGATGACTGAAACAGGCATCGTGGCATGGGTGGCACAGTTTCTGCAAAATGAGGTGCACCATGTGTGGCTGTTGGGAACAATAGCGGGCGTGATGAGCTTGGTGGTCGACGAGTTTATGTCGGCCATGAGCATGATCTCGCTCTTCCCTGTTACTGAGACAGGGGCTGTCGTACAGCATTGGGGTGCCGACTTTGCCCAAAATGGCATCTACTGGAAAATAGTGGCTTACGCCTCGGCTATGGGTAGCAATGTGCTCGGAATAGGGTCGATGTGTGGCTTGGCATATATGAAGACTGAACGAGTGCGCGTAAACTGGTATTTCCGTAACGTAGGTGTGAAATGTGCGGTGGGCGCACTGGTGGGCTTGGCTGTTATGTGGTTCATGAACGTGTTATGAGGCGTGAATGAAAAAAATAAGAGTGAATAACAAATCAATAAAATATATAAAAGAAATATACATTATAATATTATGGCAAGAATTAAAACGATAGGTGTGCTAACCTCGGGTGGTGATGCTCCTGGTATGAATGCAGCCATACGTGCCGTGACACGTGCTGGTATTTGCAATGGCTTTAATATCAAAGGTATATACCGCGGTTATGATGGTCTTATCAATAACGAGATGGAACCGTTTACTACAGAAAATGTTAGTGGTATTATTATGAATGGTGGCACCATTCTGAAAACGGCTCGCTCGAAAGAGTTTATGACCGACGAAGGTAAGGAGAAAGCTTACAATAACATGATGGAGAATGGTATTGATGCCCTCGTGGTTATTGGTGGTAATGGATCATTGACCGGCGCAATGGAGTTTGCAAAGAAGTATGATGTATGCTGCATTGGTCTGCCAGGCACCATTGATAATGACCTTTATGGTACCGACTCGACCATCGGTTACGACACCACCATGAACACAATCGTTGAGTGTGTTGACCGTATTCGCGATACCGCACAGAGCCATGAGCGCATCTTCTTCATCGAGGTAATGGGCCGAGATGCTGGTTATCTTGCACAGAACAGTGCTATTGCCAGTGGTGCCGAGGCTGCTATCATTCCTGAAGATAGCACCGATGTTGACCAGTTGGCTCGCTTCATGGAGCGTGGCATTCGTAAGTCGAAGAAGAGCTGTATCGTAATCGTATCAGAAAGCCCTAAGTGTGGCGCTCTGTATTATGCTGACCGTGTGCGCAACGAGTTCCCACAGTATGATGTACGTGTGTCTATCCTCGGACACTTACAGCGTGGTGGACGTCCTACGGCTCACGACCGTATCTTGGCTTCACGCACGGGTGTAGGTGCTATTGAGGCTATTATGCAGGGCCAGCGCAATGTGATGGTGGGCGTGCGTAATAACGAAATCGTTTATGTGCCCCTGAGCGAGGCTATACGTAGCGATAAACCCTTTGATCGTAAACTGATTAAAGTGTTGGATGAACTCAGTATTTAAATAGCGTGTGATGTTGTTCAAATTAGGAACAAATAACGCTAAATATTTGCTGAATATAAATTAATTTGATATTTTTGCACTTGGAAATTTAAACAAACTGTTAAATATATGGCACAATTAAATGGGCACATTTCACAGATCATTGGTCCTGTGATTGACGTGTATTTTGACACGGCTGGACAAAATGCTGAGAAGGTGTTGCCAAAAATTCATGATGCACTGAAAATCGCACGGCCAGATGGCTCTGACCTGATTATCGAGGTTCAGCAGCACATTGGTGAAGACACAGTAAGATGTGTGGCCATGGATAATACCGATGGCTTACAGCGTGGATTGGAAGTGGTGCAGACAGGAAGACCTATTACTATGCCTGCTGGTGAACAGATTAAGGGCCGAATGATGAACGTCATCGGTAAGCCCATTGATGGTATGAAAGAGCTGGATATGGAAGGCTCATATCCTATTCACCGCGAGGCACCGAAATTCGAAGACCTTTCTACACACAAAGAGATGTTGGCTACCGGTATTAAGGTTATCGACTTGCTCGAACCTTATATGAAAGGTGGTAAGATTGGTTTGTTTGGTGGTGCTGGTGTAGGTAAAACCGTGCTCATCATGGAGCTGATTAACAATATCGCCAAAGGCCACAATGGTTACTCGGTATTTGCGGGTGTAGGAGAGCGTACTCGTGAGGGTAACGACTTGATACGAGATATGCTCGAGTCGGGTGTTATACGTTATGGCGAGAAATTTAAAAAAGCAATGGAGGAGGGCAAGTGGGACCTCTCATTGGTTGATCCTGAAGAACTGAAAAAAAGTCAGGCAACCCTCGTTTACGGACAGATGAACGAACCGCCAGGAGCACGTGCTTCGGTGGCACTGTCGGGATTGACCGTTGCTGAAGAGTTCCGCGACCATGGTGGCGTGAACGGCGAAGCTGCTGATATCATGTTCTTCATTGATAATATTTTCCGTTTCACTCAGGCTGGTTCTGAGGTGTCGGCTTTGTTAGGTCGTATGCCCTCGGCCGTAGGTTATCAGCCTACATTGGCAAGTGAGATGGGACAGATGCAGGAACGTATTACCTCTACTAAGAAGGGTTCTATTACTTCAGTGCAGGCTGTGTATGTGCCTGCCGACGACCTTACTGACCCCGCTCCAGCAACAACGTTTACACACCTTGATGCTACTACTGAGCTGAGCCGTAAGATTGCCGAGCTGGGTATCTATCCCGCTGTTGATCCGCTGGGTTCTACCTCACGTATTCTTGATCCGCTGATTGTGGGTAAGGCCCACTATGACTGCGCACAGCGCGTGAAGGAAATTTTGCAGCGCTATAAAGAGTTGCAAGATATCATCGCCATTCTGGGTATGGATGAACTTTCTGACGAAGATAAGCTTACTGTGAACCGTGCACGTCGTGTGCAGCGTTTCTTGTCGCAGCCTTTCGCTGTGGCCGAACAGTTTACAGGTCTGCCTGGCGTGATGGTGCCCATAGAAGAAACCATCAAGGGCTTCAACGCTATTCTTGATGGCGAGGTTGACGACCTGCCCGAGCAAGCTTTCCTCAACGTAGGCACTATTGACGATGCTATTGCCAAGGGCAAGAAGTTGTTGGAGGCAGCAAAGGCCAGCGCTTAAAGGTGCTGTGCAGAAGTAATTGGAATAAATTCGCAGAAAAAGAATTTTTTTGAATATGAGTTTAAATTTAAGTATCGTTTCTCCAGCGAAGGTGGAGTATAAGGGAAGTGTAGAACGCGTTGTGGTGCCAGGCGTCAGTGGCGAGTTTGAAATACTGACCAACCATGCTCCTATCATTTCTTCGTTACAGGCGGGACGCATCATCTATCATAATGCACAGGGTGCTCATGAGATGATGGTGACAAGAGGATTCGTTGAAGTGCAGAAGAACAATGTGACAATTTGCGTGGAGCTATAAGCGTCATGTAAAAACACAACGTTGTTACACAGTAAACAGAAATAAATAATAATCATGACAGAGATAAAACGGTTAAGCAAAAGGTATCTTTTTCAAACAATGGCCATTATGCTGGTGTTGATAGCTATTGCATTGCTTTTGATGGCGTTTGCAATATGCAGCAGTGATATCGTTGCGCCGCTCATCGTGTCTGTCGTTTTTGCCGTTGCCGTAGAACTTGCCGATGCGCTAATATGGAAATGGGTGGCAGGACAGCATCCTGATAGCTTGCCTACTTTCTTTACCGCTGTGTCGGGTTTCCGTATGCTGCTGGCTCTTGCTACAATGGTGGGGTGCTGGGTGGCCGTAGGCCGCGAAGCAATGCTTATGTATGTAATGGTATTTATGTGTTTCTATTTTGCTGTTCTTACGCACCACTCTTTGTTTTTTGCGCATGTTTCCAATGCTCACAGCAAGTGTGAAAAGTAAATAAAACTTATGATAATGAAACAATTAAGGTCGTTGCTCATCCTGATGCTCATGCTGGTGGCGCCTATGATGGCGGTTGCCAATAATGAGGAAAAGGGTGGTGAAAAACTTGACATACCCGAGATTGTGCTTGAACACCTGTCTGACTCGTATGAGTGGCATATCGCCACCTTCGGAGAAGAGAGTTTAAGTATACCTCTCCCAATAATTGTTCGTAGCTCAGAGACAGGAGAATGGACGGTTTGTACGGCCGAGACGCTACCTGATAAATATTTCTTTGATGAACATCATCACGGGAAAATTTATGAGAAAATGGCAGATGGAACATCAGTGCGTCCCTTCGACATCAGTTTTACAAAGACAGTAGCCCAGATATGGATTGTGGTCATTGTGCTGATTGTTGTCTTCCTCTCTTGTGCGCGTTGGTATCGGAAACGTGACGAGCATAGCGAAGCACCTGGTGGCTTCGTGGGAATGATGGAGATGTTTGTGATGGCCATTTATGATGATGTAGTAAAGGCATCGATAGGAGAGAAGCATTTTAAACCTTATGCTCCTTACTTGCTTACGGTGTTCTTCTTCATCTTCACTACCAACCTGTTGGGATTGTTGCCTATCTTCCCTGGCGGTGCTAACGTAACGGGTAATATCAATATTACGTTCTTCTTGGCATTCTGCTCGATGGTAGCCATCAACCTCTTCGGTAACAAAGAGTATTGGAAAGACATCTTTTGGCCACACGTGCCTTTGTTCTTGAAGGCTTATCCTGTGCCTTTGATGCCGCTTATCGAGTTCTTTGGGGTCTTCACAAAGCCCTTCGCTTTGATGGTACGTCTCTTTGCCAATATGATGGCAGGTCACGCTATCATATTGAGCTTTACCTGCATCATCTTCTTAGGATGGTCGATGGGTGTAGGCTATGGTATGGGATTGAACTTCATCAGCGCTATTATGTTGCTCTTCATGAACTGTCTTGAGGTGCTGGTGGCTTTCGTTCAGGCTTATGTCTTCACTTTGCTGAGCGCCGTGTTCATCGGCTTGGCCCATAAGGAAGAGGAGGCGGAAGCTTAACAAACTAATAATTATGTGGGCTGGTAATGGTTCTATATCTACTTTAGTGGCTCATGTATAAATCTAAGTAAACAACAAAACATTAAATAACAATTTTAAAAATTTATAATTATGATTATTTCATCACTTTTGGCAGCTGAAGGCCTGGCACAGCTGGGCTGCGCTCTTGGAGCAGGTTTCGCAACAATCGGTGCTGGTTTGGGTATTGGTAAGATTGGTGGTAGCGCTATGGACGCTATTGCACGTCAGCCCGAGGCTTCTGGAAAAATACAAACTAACATGATTTTGACTGCTGCATTCGTTGAGGGTTGTGCCCTTTTCGCTATCGTAGCTTGCGCCTTCCTTATTAAATAATAAAACATCAAGGGCCGGCATGGTTTCGTGCCGGCTACTGTTATTGTGATATAAGGTTATATCGTTTGTAAATTTATACGAATGGATTTTAGTACATTACCATCAATATTAACTCCTGACCCCGGTTTGCTCCTTTGGATGCTTGCTGCATTCTTGGTGGTGTTCGTGGTGCTGGCCAAATTCGGCTTCCCCGCTATCATCGGGATGGTGGAGAAACGCAAGAACTTCATTGATGAGAGCTTGCGTAAAGCACATGAGGCTACTACACGCCTTGAGAATATCAAACAGGAGAGCGAATCCATTCTTCAGGAGGCTCGTGACAAGCAAGTAGCAATTCTTAAAGAAGCTGCCAATACACGAGAGGCTATCGTTGAGGATGCACGAGTGAAAGCTCGTGAGGAGAGCGCACGCATCATAAGCGACGCTAAAGCCGAGATTGAAAGCCAAAAGCAAGCCGCTATTGCTGCTATTCGTCAGCAAGTGGCGCTCTTGAGTGTGGAGGTGTCAGAAAAAGTATTGCGTAAGAAGCTTGACACTGACCAGGCACAGATGGATTATATCAACCTGATGCTTGACGAGGTTACCGCTAACGATAAATAATTATTGCTATGGATTTAGGATTAATATCGGTAAGATATGCGCGTGCCCTCTTGAAGGCTTGCACCGATGCTAAGCTATCCGCTGCTGTGTATGTTGATATGCAGAATGTAGCAAATAGCTATGCGCAAGTGCCCGCCTTGAAGGTGACCATAGATAATCCGATGCTTTCAAAGGAACAAAAGAAGAATTTGCTGATGGCTGCTGCTGGTGCTGACAGATGTGAGCTGACAGAGCGCTTCATCGAGCTGGTTCTTTCGAAGGGACGTGAAGGCATTATGCAATTCATGGCTCATTCATTTGTCGACCTTTACAGAAAGCAAAACAATTTGATACGGGCACGGCTGGTAACGGCTACAGCACCGTCAGAACAGGTTGAGGGAAAATTGCGAAAATTGGTTGGCAGTCAAACAAATGGTAAGGTGGAATTTGTTTCGGAAGTTGATCCCGATCTTATCGGTGGCTTCGTTCTTGAATATGATACCTACCGTATGGATGCCAGCATCAAGTCGCAATTGAATGCCATCTTGTCAAAGCTTAAATAACGTGAGTATGGTATGAACACTGGTTCGTGCCTAATATTAATGAATTTTTATTATGTCAGATAAAATTAAACCAAGCGAAGTGTCCTCAGTATTGCTTGAGCAACTGAAGGGCATCAGCGGAAAGGCTGAGTTTGATGAAGTCGGCACCGTACTTCAAGTAAGTGATGGTGTGGCCCGTATCTATGGTCTGCATAATGCTGAAGCTAACGAATTGTTGGAATTTGAGAATGGCACGATGGCTATCGTGATGAACCTCGAGGAAGACAACGTGGGCTGTGTGTTGTTAGGATCAACATCGGGCATCAAGGAAGGCATGCGCGTAAAACGTACAAAGCGTATTGCCAGCATCCGCGTGAACGACAATATGCTCGGACGTGTCATCAATCCGCTGGGTGAGGCTATCGATGGAAAGGGCGACCTCGACTTGACAGGCGCTTTTGAAATGCCTCTTGACCGCAAGGCTCCTGGCGTTATCTATCGTCAGCCTGTAAAGGAACCGTTGCAAACGGGCTTGAAGGCTGTCGACTCGATGATTCCTATCGGTCGTGGACAGCGTGAGCTGATTATCGGCGACCGACAGACAGGTAAGACTGCTATCGCCATTGATACCATCATCAACCAGAAGAGCTTCTATGAGGCAGGAAATCCTGTTTACTGTATCTACGTCGCTATCGGTCAGAAGGCTTCTACCGTAGCTGCATTGGTAGAAAACTTGAAGGAGCATGGTGCTCTGCCTTACACTATTATTGTAAGTGCTACAGCTGCTGATCCTGCTGCTATGCAATACTATGCACCTTTTGCAGGTGCTGCCATCGGCGAATACTTCCGTGACCGTGGCTTCTCTGCCTTGGTCGTATATGACGATTTGTCGAAACAGGCGGTTGCTTACCGCGAGGTATCACTGATTCTTCGTCGTCCTTCTGGACGTGAGGCTTATCCTGGTGACGTGTTCTACCTGCATAGCCGTTTGTTGGAGCGTGCTGCACGTATCAACGACCAGCAAGAGGTGGCTGAACAGATGAACGACCTGCCTCAGTGCTTGAAAGGCCATGTGAAAGGTGGTGGTTCGCTCACCGCTCTGCCTATTATTGAGACTCAGGCTGGCGACGTTTCTGCATACATTCCGACTAACGTAATTTCTATTACTGACGGTCAGATTTATCTTGAAACCGACCTCTTCAACCAAGGCTTCCGTCCCGCCATCAATGTGGGTATCTCGGTGAGCCGTGTGGGTGGTTCGGCACAGATTAAGAGTATGAAGAAAGTGGCTGGTACATTGAAGATTGATATGGCTCAGTATCGTGAACTTGAGGCTTTCTCAAAGTTCTCAAGTGATATGGATGCGGTAACGGCTATGACTATCGACCGTGGACGTAAAAACAACCAGTTGCTCATTCAGCCTCAGTATAGCCCGATGGCCGTAGGAGAGCAGATTGCTATCCTTTATTGCGGTATCCACGGCTTGATGCGCAATGTGCCTGTAGAGAAGGTAATTGAGTGTCAAGGCACTTTCCTTGACAAGATGCGTTCTACACACCAGGATACCATCGACTTCTTGGCTTCCGGCAAAATTGATGACAATGCGATAAAGGTTATCTCTGATACGATGGCTGATATCGCAGGTCAGTATAAAAAGTAATAGCTTATGCCGTCACTTAAAGAAACAAAAGACCGAATTGTCTCCGTAAATAGCACTCGTAAAATCACGAGTGCCATGAAGATGGTGGCTTCGTCTAAATTGCATCATGCTCAAACGCTTATTAGCAACATGTTGCCTTATGAAAGCAGTTTGGAGCATATATTGAAATCGTTCCTCGCAGCTATGCCTGATGTACAAACGCCACTTAACATTCCGCACGCTCATGTTAAACGTGTGGCATTGGTGGTGTTTACCAGTAACAGTAGTTTGTGTGGTGGCTTCAATAATAATGTAATTAAGATGATGGAGCAAACCATTGGCGAGTATAAGGCTCAAGGCATCTCTGACATCGTTGTCTACCCTGTAGGTAGAAAGGTGGCCGAGAAAGTGACGAAGCTTGGACTGCCTGCTGGAGGCGATTTTATGGGACTTGCTGATAAGCCAAATCCGCATGGATGTCAACTTATTGCTGAAGAATTGTGCAAGAAGTTTATGGCTGGCGAGATTGACAAGGTGGAGTTGATTTATCATCATTTCAAGAGTGCGGGCTCGCAAATTCTGCAGCGCCGTGTATTCTTGCCTATTGATATTCATGACGACTTTATGTCGGATAACGATCGCGATTTGACATCGACGATGGCTACTGAAAAAGCTCAGGAATATCTTCGTAAGAAACAGGAGGAAGCAGACAATGGCAAAAAGGTAGAGGTGGCAAAACCGCTGAACGACAACTTTATTGTTGAACCTGATTTGACCACTGTATTGCAAGAACTTATCCCACAGGAACTCAACCTAATGGTGTATACGGCTTTACTTGATAGCAATGCTAGTGAACATGCTGCACGTATGGTGGCTATGCAGACGGCCACTGATAATGCCGATGAGTTGCTGCGTGAACTCAATCTCCAGTATAACAAAGGACGTCAGCAGGCTATTACGAACGAATTGCTTGATATTGTTGGCGGTAGCGTTAATAATTAAGTGCGCGAAAGCCAATACATCTATATTAATGGACGACAAGGAATGTGCTTTGTCGTCCATTATTTTCTTTAGGCTTAGTGTTTCGATGAATAAGGATTAGATGGGTGCTCTGATATGATAAAGCGTTATGAGTAAGTAAGTTTTATGTAGGTAATCTTGTTATTGTTAAAATAATATTATTATAACATTAAACCTTGGCGAAAAACTGAAGTCTAATAGTATGGTTGTTGCCATTGATTGGTTGCAATATACTCGAAATAGTGACAAAAATAGTTTTAAGTAATATAAAAAAGAAAAGATGAAGAAATTTTTAGTTTCTGTAGCAGTAGCTATCAGCGCAGTTTTGTTTTCAAGTTGTGGAGGAGTAGGGGGAGGAGCCAATTCGTCTTCGTCAACCTCATCATCAGTATCTTCGTCAACCACAACATCTACATCGGCAGCTACAGGTGGTAGTGTGCTGGGAAGTATTTTGGGCGCTACTGCAAATGGTGAAACATTGGGTAATGTTTTGAGTAGTGTATTGGGCATTGATCGTATCACTCAGAAAAATCTCATTGGAACCTGGAAATATAAAGGCCCTGGCTGTGCGTTCACAAGCGAAAACACACTGGCAAAAGCTGGTGGAGAGATTGCGGCCACTCAGGTAAAAGAGAAGATGGCTTCGCAATATTCTAAACTGGGATTTTCGTCTTCAAACACTTACATCACCTTTGATAACAATGGCTCTTTCTCGGCCAAACTCGATGGTAAGAGCATTGTTGGTAAGTATTCTTATAACGAGAATACTGGTGAGGTGCAACTGTCAACACTTTTGCTCAATGCCACAGGACATATCAAGCGTAATACTGATGGTATTGGTTTGCTGTTTGAATCGAAAAAGGTGCTTACTCTTATTCAAACTCTTGCGTCGATGAGCAGTAACGAAACTGTAAATGCCATTGGCAATATCTCGAAAAATTATGACGGCGTACGTGTTGGCTTCGACTTGACGAAATAATCTACAACAATAGATGTTCTTAAAGGAAAAACACTAAGAGAAAGAATATCGTTTCTTTTTCTTGGTGCTTTTCCTTTTTTTATGCTTTATTGTTTGAATAACAACTGAACAATCCATATTTTCTTCTTAAAAATCTTTAAGTTTCAATTATTATTACTAACTTTGCTGCGTAAATATACATATTATAATAAAGTATAAGTTATGCTTACATTAAAACTTATCAGTGAAGAAACCGAGCGCGTGGTGCGCGGGTTGGAAAAGAAACACTTCAAAGGTGCTCGTGAAGCCATCGAGAAGGTACTGGAGTACGACAAGCTGCGTCGTGAAACCCAGCAGAAATTAGACAACAACAAGCAACAACAGAACCTGCTGTCCAAGCAGATAGGCCAGTTGATGAAAGACGGCAAGAAGGACGAGGCCAATTCGACCAAGGAACAAGTTGCCGAGCTCAAATGTACCGACAAGGCTCTGCAAGAGATTATGGAAAAGGCACAGCAGGATATGACAGACATACTGCTCACCAT